>Ga0247723_1000022_pt1 | contig 97728 bp, 148 predicted proteins | sample MSEWelMarce5H_FC_FD_189079 | JGI IMG/M metagenome (GOLD analysis project Ga0247723, IMG submission 189079) | Subsurface sediment microbial communities from gas well in West Virginia, United States - MSEEL Well Study Marcellus 5H_FC | ecosystem: Environmental > Terrestrial > Deep subsurface >...
CTTTACCGTAGACACATAGGCCACATGATACGCAGGCGGAACCAGCGGAAGAAATAAGCGGAATACTCTTCATATTCTCAGGACACTTAGCCCCAGGCTTACCCGTTAATTCTTTCATAGTACTTTCAGTAACAGCGAATGTCTTGCCTAGATAAGCCAGGCGGACACCGTCATTAAGTTTTAAATCATGAGCAATAGTTTTATTCTCATCATCCGTTGAATAATAAAGTGATAGATTAGAAATATCTTTAAGGATTAATGCTGCAGACTTAACTCGTGTATATACCCAAAATTGAATATCTGAATTCTGATCAATCACAGTCTTCCACGCATATGCGTACGTGTCATTAAAGAAATCTCCGTCCCAGTGGATACGGAATAATAACTTAGCATTGCGCTTCTCGCAATCCTTGCGAAAGTCTGCAATCATAGATTCAATTAAGTTAACCATGGTAGGACCGTCGGCGTCCTTTAATAAATTCCAATTATGCATGAGCACATTGCGAACGCCCTTATATACTTTTTCTAACTTACCCGCATAACATACGCTTTCGCAAATACTAGTAGCGCCAGGGCATGAGAATGCTTTACCTGCAGGCAGGCCAAAGGTATTAGCAATTGTAGGAGTTTTACCGTTAGGGGAAACGGCATTCGTTACTTTACGGTCCATTGAGCGCTTTAACATGGGCCCAATTATAGCAGGAGACACTGACATTATAAGTCCCCCATTTCTGCATCCGCCATGCGTGACATCATGCGCCACATATCTTGCTTAATAGCATCGTCGGAACCATAGAGAGATCCATCGCAATCATTCATTTCATGACCGCAGCAAGGAAAATCTTCGCAAGTATTCATTAGTTGACCTTTCGTTGGAGAGGTTGAAAGTATAACAGATCTAACTGACATTTCCAATACGACACGCCGATTTCAGGGCATTATTTATATGTGTCTTAAATCACAAAATGCCCCCTCACATCTGTGGGCGCATTTGTCGATAAAAGGGAAATGGGGCGGGAAGAACCCGCCCCAAGCCTTTAATTTATACTGATACTTAGTTTATTAGGTATAAGAGATTTAACAAACTGTATAGTTTCCATTGGTAGGAAAATTGCGGTTGTCTTTTTCTTTTTTAGATTATCAAACACAAACGCTTTTACATTTCCGTCAAACCTTTTTAGATTTGAGAACACAATCTCTCTTAGGTATTCTTGGTCAACACCTTGTTCAGAGTAGATAGTTAAATCATTTGACTTTACTTCGTCATAGATTTCAATACGAAATCTTTCTGCCATTGTCTTTCCTTTGTTAGTAGGGATAGGAAGTATAACATAGGGGGCTAGATTTTGTCTAGCCCCCTATAAGATTATGCGCCGATTTTTACCATAGCCCAACGCAAACCATTTTCTGTATTAAGCCCCAGCTTTGTTAATGTAGGGCGAATAGAAATGATCTCGCTGATTGTGCCAGTAATGCCAGACTTGCCTGTGGTGAATACATCGCCTTTACGATAGAAGCGACCCTTAGCGGTATCTAGAATTGGTGACATTTTATTTCCTTTCGTTAGTTGGTGTGTGTGAGCAGTTTTTAGACTTGCTCAGGTCGTTGCTTGTTATTTATAGATAACGAGCAATAGCGTTGTATGTGGAAGCATTTACTGTTTCCTCGTCGGTCATTTTAAGAATACGAATAGCGTTTTCCATCTCATCTTTCATCTCACGATAAGTGTGCTGATGGATAGTTTCGTAGTCCTTTTCAGGTTCTTTTGGAAAATCTTTCTCATCAACTGTTAGGTCAAAATCAACATTGAGAGTTTTGTTCCAAGAACGATAGTTGGTGCGTAGGTTTTCAGCCTTTGAGAATTGACCAATAGCCCACTTCCCAATTTCTTTTTTCCACGCTTCCATCTTTTTGTTAAACTTTGCCTCGTTTTCATCTTGCTTTGCGTAGTCAGCATTTAGTTGTGCTAACTTTGCTTCTAAGGCTTTAATAACCTTATCAGTAGCAATTTTTACCTGTATTGCTTTACCTCTAGCCATTTGTATTTCCCTTTCGTTGGTTGTTGGAGTATTGTATCAGTTGCCACCGACACAAATAGTGTGAGAGTTCTTACTTACGACATTGGGCGAGATACTCTCTAAACTGCCCCTGTTTCGTTATTCAGTTATTTAGCAGGTGCGCTTGTCCAGCGTTCCTTACCATTTACATCAAGCAGGATACGATTTGTTCCGCTAGGGTGGTTATCAACGGCTTTAATAACTCCTGTGATACCGCTTGTTGTAGTTGTGTAGGTTTGACCTACCTCTAGTGTTGTGTTCATTGTGTTTCCTTTCGTTTGGTTATAGCAGTATTATAGTGGATACCACCGACATTTCCCCTCATTTCGTAGGGGAGTGTCGTGTGAGATACATCACAAGTATTCGGTTAGGTCGCCGTCCATAATCTCAGATACTGATACGCCTTCGAGTTCGGCGATAGCATCCCATAGTTCAGCTTCGGTATAGTTTCCATCAGGATACCAATCAGATAAGATAGAATAAAGATTATTCATAGTAGTCCTCCTGTGGTAGCCACGCATCTAGGTGGTGCTGCTCAATAATTGCGGAAGCAGGTGCAAACTTACTTCCTCGATAAGATACGCCTTCGGGCATTTCGATCATTTTGTTATAGTCCTCATCATAGTATGCGTCAATAGCATCTATGCAAGGTTGCACCATAGATAGCGGAACGGGTGGGTAGTGATTACCCTGCAAGTGATAGCCTATTGCCATCTCTAAATCTAATTCCTCAGATAAACTTACTGCTGTGTTGTATCCCATTTATTCGTTCTCCTCTAAGATAGTTTCTGATAGGTTGTCCATTTCGGCTATTGTATCGCATAGCACCGACATTTCTGATTCTGTTAGTAATACCTTAGTAATTCCATCGGCTACCTTGCTAGATAGGGCGGCAGAATACATAAATAGATACCTGGCGAATACATCATCAGATAATTCATTTCTGCGTGTGTGTAATTCACCCGCAAGCCCCATTATCTCATCGTCAAACACGCTATCTTTAGTAACCGATAATAACTCTAATGCAGTAGATAACATTATTTAGCCACCTTTAACTTTGCCCAAGAGGTACCTTCATTTAATTCGTTAATAGTTGGTTGGATAATAGGCACTAGATGGTCTTTCAATAAGCCTTCTAGAATAGCAGTTATTTCATCTTTCCCCAAGGCAAGTAATCGAATTGCGCTAGGGTGTGTTTCGTCAAACTCAGTTACGAATTTGAGATAGTGTTCTACTTTTTTCATTTGTAGCCTTTCGTTGTTGGGATGAGAGTATTTTAGCATAGGCTACCGACATTTTTTGCAACACGCCTCAAAATCCAGGGTGTTTTATATCACACTCTTAACGACACGCCCGACCCCGCACCTCTGTGGGCGCAGCTGGCGATCTTGTCAAATCGCCACGCCGTTTATTTAATTACACACGCCCAAAAATTGTTGTGTAATTACTCGCCTCGTGAAATCTCACGACATCAAATCGCTCATTATCTTTAGCAAACATTTCAGCAAAATCATTTACCATTTTAGAAAATAAAGCAGGGTGAGTTTTATTGCTCGCATACTTTAAAATTTCTGCGGTTGCGATGTAATCTTTTCTAGTCATCATCGTTTTACTACCTTTCCATTTCGGTGAAAAATCTTAGTGTAACATTTACCGCTAGGGGTAAATAAGTTAATTGTTGAGTATTCATCAGCGAAGCCCCAGTCAATAAACTTAGCAAACTCTTCGTGTGCGTTTAATTCGTCTGAGTATTCTTTACTCCAATGAATTGCGTTTTCATCATTAGCAACAGTTATCTTATACATTAGATACCCCACATTTCTAGAGCGCAATCGCAACTCTCTACATCATAATTGTTTTCATCGCCAAAGAAAATAAATCCAGCACCGCCACACTCATCGCAAGCGACCCCGATTATTTCTATTAAGTTTCCCATTTTAGTTTTCCTTTCGTGTTTTGTTATTAGTAATTATAGCCTAAGCCACCGACAATTTCGGGGAACGACACGCCCTAAAGCGCACCTTCCTGAAATAAGCCGATTTCTAAATCCAGTAATTCTTGCGGGTTGGCTTCGGATAAATCTACCCAGCCAGCACCTTGCTCATCTAATCTAAAAATTTCAATGTATCCCATTATTATTCACCAACCTTTACTGCTATTGTTCGGTAAGTGTATTTACCAGTATTAGATTTAATTTGTACTAAATAACTTTCGGCGTTATCGTACCAAACAGAAGATTTTTCTGCGGAGATAATTTCACCACGCAAAGTTTTAGAGTTGTAAGTTTTACCAATTAGTAAATCTTGTATTGTGTATAAGTTAGCCATTGTTAGCCACTTCCTTTCGTTTTCGTTATGCCGTAATTATAGCGGATAGCACCGACAATTTTCTACCTACTAGCCAGTAATTCCAAATAATGAGACGCTCAAGCCATGTGATAAAACTCACAAGATCTCGGGCGTGTCGCAGGATTTTCAGGGCTTTTCTTAAATCGGACATAACAGACAAATTGCCCCCGCAGTTCTGTGGGCGCTTTCAGCAGTTTGTCAAGCTGACACGCCGTTACCCTTCATCATATTCTAAAGAAAGCGGGAAGTCATCAGACATTCCCTCATTCATAGCATCTTGATAATCTAAAAGACCTTGCTCATACATAATTGGATCACAATTAAAAAGAATCTCAGATGCGGTAAAAGTTGAGTAACCAATCTTTACATCTGGATAACATTCGTCAAGCATTGCATCATATGCTTCTTTTATTTCAAGAGCGATTTCAAAATCTGTTTTCATTATTTATTTCCTTTCAATGACTCTGCATAAGCAGGGTCGGAAACTGAGTCCGCACCAAACTCCTCGTAGATTTCTAGATAGATTTCATCATAGTATTCGTTATAGTCCATAAGTTGAACCAACCTTTCTTTATCTTGATACTAAGTATCCTATCATAGACCACTGACATTTTGACTCATTTTTCGGGTGTGTCGGGAAAGTATTTTTGTGAATTGCGCCACATTTCTAGGGTGTTTCTTAAATCGGACATAAGGTACAAAATGCCCCCACAAAAGCTGTGGGCGCTATCGCCTATTGTCAAGGCGACACGCCGTGCTATCTACCGAAAGTATAGTGAGTTAGCACACACTCCCTGCCCTCTATGGTTTGCTTACAGTCACCATAGTGCGGGGTAGAGAACAGAGAGAATACTAGTATGCCTACTAGTAACGATACATAACCTATCAGGGCTTTCATTACTTATTCTTCTTTCTCTTATAGATCTTATAGCCTACTACTAGTAAGGCGGTGGCAATGATGGTGTGCCAAGGTAGATAGATAGCCCCTAAGAAACTATCTAACTCTATACCATAGTCACTAGTTATATATAACTCTAGTCCGTCTGTAATCATTACTTATCTCCAAACATGTTAAAGACCTCATCTATTTGGTCATCTGTTAAGTGGTCAATCTCGATAGCCTTAGAGAAACCGAATACATCTTCTTCATCTGTTATCTCTTGCTCTGCTAATTCTTCATCTAAGTAGGTGTATGCGTCTGCTACATCTGCTTGAATAGTATCCCATTTAGTCATCATTACTTAGTCACCTTTATCTCTTGAATGTTAGCGGAAAACTTTTGAGCCTTACCTATTGCGCTATCGTTTAACTCTGCTACTACTTTATCAACATCTTTAATGTTAGTAGCGATGTTACCAATAGACAATAGGCGAGAGCCTTGCCATAGTGCGTATGTTATAGTCATTTACTGTTCTTCTTTCTCTAGTTTGTTATAGTGGAATAGTAGCGGATAGGGCAGACAATTACAAGCGACACGCTGTCGCTTATTCTGTGACCTTAGTCACAGTAGGCAAGGAGATTAGATAGCGTAGGACACGCTTTCTATCTGCTACGGATAGCCCGTAGGTAGAGGTAACGCCACCGTTACGGTAGTCGTTCTCTATTTTCTCTAATAGAGTTTCTGTTAGTGTAGTCATTTTATGACCACCTTTCTTTTTTTAAGATTAACTATTTGTTAATTGCTTATAGTATAAGCCTAGCAGGGGGGACTGACATTTTCAAGTCTCAAATCGGACATGTCGGACATTTTGTAAGTTAATTTTATAAATTAGCGTGAGATAGGTCACATTTATGGTCGCTCTATCCCATTTGTCCGTTTTTATAGATACGTGTATCGTACAAATAAAACCTATATTAACATTTTGGTAAATCTAAAAAATAGTTGACTGAAATATTTTATATTAGTATAATACAATAATGGCTGCTAATCGAATCGTTATATGTGAGACATGTGGGCGGGAAATAGAAGTTAGATCAGGCTTTGCTCACATGACACTTGCTCGTCATATGAAAGAACACAAATAAGCTCTTATAGCCCAATGGCAGAGGCATACGACTTAAAATCGTACAAGTGTTGGTTCGAGTCCAACTAGGAGCACGGAGACATAGCTTAGTTGGTTAAAGCCCCAAACTCATAATTTGGTAATCGTAGGTTCGAGTCCTACTGTCTCTACAGATATTTTTCAAAAGCTATTGACCTATCAAAATATTCCATGTTATACTAAAGGCTGGTTTGTGGGGGCTTACACTGGAAACTCAAATGTACTAAGTGTCTGCTTCTCTATCCTACATAATTGATTTTAAATTATGGGGGGTAGGGGGGCTTTCCTAAAAATCTAAATCCCTAAGTATCAACTTAAATAATATATAATATATATAATACGAAAAAAATAATTTTATTAACATTTACTATAATCTAATATTACAGTTGACTAGAATTAATTAAGGATATATATGACATCAGGGTTAGTTGATCTAAGCATAGCTAATGAGTTTGTCGACATTCAGAAAATACTAAAACCACAGCTATCCATAGAGGTAGGTGCATTTGACGCAGAGTTTTCACTAATGATGCTAGATAAGAATATATGCGAGAATATCTATGCATACGAAGCATCTAAGGACGTATATAATAAATTTAAAGCTTCACTATCTGGAATTGACTATACGAACCTTGCGATAACTAATTATAGCGGAACGGCAACACTTGAAATTGATCCAGATGTTAATGCTTCAGATAACGGATCTAATGGAATTAAAAATAAGCGAGAAGTTAAAAAATATAACTATCTAGAGGTAGAGTGTAATAGTTTAGATAATCTCCATACATCTGATGAAACAAATTGTTTATGGATAGATGTCGAAGGGGCAAATAAGGAAGTTCTTCTTGGAGCAGAAAAATTGCTGGAAAATACAGATAGTCTTTTTATAGAAACTGAAACTCATAATTATTGGCAGGAACAGTGGCTGCATAATGATGTAGTTAATTATCTAGCTAAATACAATTTAACTTTTTATAAATGGAAGAAACAACACACTAGCCAATATAACTGCATATTCATTAAGGATGATCTAATAAGTTTAATATCCTAGTCGACTATAATAATTATCATATATAATTAAGGTATGAAGTCGGAAAAAACGACGGATAGACAACACAGATCTTATTTGGTTAAATATATCCAAGAGATGAAGTCAAGTACTCCCTGTATGGACTGTAAGGAATCTTTTCCATACTATGTAATGGATTTTGACCATGTGCGTGGGCGGAAGCATAAGAATGTAATGGAACTTATTCCTACATTGTCCAAGAAGAAGATAGATGAAGAAATAGCTAAGTGTGAGATCGTTTGCTCAAATTGTCATAGAGTCAGAACTCATACTCGTAAATCTAATAAATCTAAATAATATCCTAGTTGACTAGAATATATATCTAATGTTATAATAAAATATGTTTGAATTTCTATTTATATCAGGATTGATACTGTTTAGTTTATTAGTGGTTATTACTCTTATTATGGATATAATTAATTAAGGATGCGTATGAAAAAGAAATTTGTAGGAATAATGGTTCTTATTGCGACAGCAATAGCTTTTGGAACATTTCTAGTTAATATTATTAAAAAGGCGGGACTCGAAGACATCTTTGACTTCGACCTAAATGAAGATATAGATGAAGAACTATTCTAAACTTCTAGTTTGGTCAATATTGATCCTAATGCTTATATCTAGCTTATCTATGTTATCTGTTATATTGGAGTAAATTGGGAGATTCCCTTCTCCCGCCCGTTTCTGCCTTGATCGACCCGTAGGGTCATAATATGGCTAAAAGTGGCTTAGAGGGCCTACAGAGCAATTTAGAGGCATATTCTGGCAAATGGGGTAAAGAGAGAATGTCTCTTCTCGCCGAAGCACTTTTTTCGGGCGCACTTTTAAATCGCACTATATAAGATTAATTATAGTAGACATTGCCATGTCCGCCGCAAAATAGTATAATGATAATACGTTTCAGGTTCGTCTAATGGTCGGACCTCTGCCTCCGAAGCAGATAATGTTGGTTCGATTCCCGCACCTGAAGCCCACATTGACCCATAGCTCAGTCGGTAGAGCGCAGAGCTGTTAACTCTGATGTCCCAGGATCGAGGCCTGGTGGGTCAGCGTAAAGCATAGATACCTTCTATGCGGAATAAGTAAACTCAGACAGAGTTTATATTATGGAGGTAATATGAAAAAGAAAAATATTGTTGTTGTTCTATCTTTAGTTCTATCTTCAATAGTTTTTGTTCAACCATCAGCTAATGCAGAATGTACAGCTTCAGATCCTTGCGGAGTTTGGTCAGTAGTTGATTCATCTGGCACAATAACCAATAACATCGTTTGCCAGTCATCTGTTTGTGGCAGTGGCCGACTTGGAGACTTAACAGTAGTTCCTCAAGTTGCTGCAAATCCAATTACTAATGATACTACAGCACGAGGCGGTTCATGGGGTACATATGATGCACCTACAGAAACTTTCACAATTGATAGAAGTGGTCCTGGATCAAATATTGAAACACAGTCTGAAACAGATGCATCTGGAGTTACTATATCTGTAGAGTCTCAACGAGCAGGGTATCAGTTTAAGTATTCAGACACCGTTCAGCCATCATACGAGTTAGATAGATCATACGAGAGATTCATTCCTCTACCAGAAAATACTACGGCTAAGGTATCTGGAACCCAAAAGTATATTGATGAAGAAGAGAAAGAACAGACATACTCTGAGTCCTATACATTTAATAATAGACAAACTGCTGAAGAAGTAAACGTGGTTCTTGTTAGAGAAAGAATGAGACTGCTTATGGAGAATATAGATAGAATATTATCTAAGCTAAGTAAGTGGTTAAAGTAACAATATAAAGTTACTGCGGATGTTACATAATGGTAGTGTCTCTGCCTTCCAAGCAGATAGTGAGAGTTCGATTCTCTTCATCCGCTCCACATCTCTATAGCTCAGTGGAAGAGCAACAGGTTTCTACCCTGTGTGTCGGGAGTTCGAATCTCTCTAGGGATACAAAGTACAAAACCCAATCAGAGGCGGATCCGATTGGGTTTTGTTGATCTTGCGATCATGTACTGGGAGCAAGTGGGATGCTACGACCAGTACTTATTAATTGTAAAATAATGTAGATATTAAGTCAACTACTTTTTAGATATTTTTTATTCTTTTTCTTGATCAGGTGTATATGCTGGATTTGGGCCAAGCAGGTATCCTTTTTCATGATACTCAATCATCTTAGATGTTTTTTCAGAACCAGCTACCTTGTCTGATATTAGCGTAAGCATGTCATAGATTCTGTGTAGCATAATATAAGTAACCATTGGAAGATTCTCTTCTATAGTTCCATTTTCGTCTGGTGTATTATTCTCAGTCATTTGGTCTCCCTAAGTCTTCCCAAAATTTTTCTCTACCCATAGCGTCTTTTTCTGAAATACTACCGCCATCTGTCTGAATGCTTTCAAATAGAATTCCAGAAGCAAGGTTCGGCCCGATAACTAAATCTTTGTGTTCATCACATCGATTATTAAAATCTACACAAGCACAATCTTCCATTATAGACCCTCCTCAACTTTATTTTTAATTTTTTCATAAAAATCTACACCTAAATATTTTTTATAATCACAGGAAGTACAGTATAAATATATCTTATCTTCCCAGTCTAGGTTAGACATAAGAAGGCCCTGATCCATTGGACATTCAAGTCTAGGAACAAGGCCTTCTTCTGCTAATTGAAGGTATTTAGATACGTACTGTATCCTCATTAACCTTCCTTTCTAATAAGAGAACTCATTTAAGAATTCTTTGAATCTTGCCCCGTTAAGGGAAGACCATGATGACCAATCGGTTCCGCCCTTAGTCATATAATACGTTATCTCTGAGTTTATTACTGGATCAAATAATAAGATATTTGACCTTAATTCAAATTTTTCTTTACGATCAATGCCGAGTTGTCCCAACATATTAATCTGAAAAATTCCGTAGGAACTGTCTCCAGTATTCCTGTTACCATTGTAAGCCATAGGCCTTGCATTGGATTCTGACTTAGCAATAGCCCAAGCCATTTTAAGGGCTTTTCCTTCAAAACCAACAGCTGATAAAAGTTCTTTTAGTTCTTTGTCTGTTAGATTCTCAGAAGGCTTGTACACAGTAGTGCTGTACTTCTCTAAGGTTTCTTTCTTTAGTTGTACCGTTGATTTAGGTGTTTCCACCGTCAATGCTTGAGTTACTGTTGGACCAGGCTGGACTGTAAACAAGAATAATGTTATCATTCCTATATAAGACCAGTTGTGAGCAACATCGCTCAAACGCTCTTTGATTCTCTCCATTGGCATTTCCTCCTTTAGAGATAACGAACTATAATAGTAGCATTGTAATTAAGTTACTGTCAAGTCGGTCAACCAGAAAGAATTAAGTGGAATTATCTTATTATACTATTAGAGCAGGACTTAACCCTTCTGTTGGATTTGGCTATGCGGGACAAAATATAGTTAATACGCTGCAGGAATTAGGACATACTGTTAAATTTGCAAGCCCTAAAGCTCCAGTACAGATAAACTTTACTCAACCACATCATTTTAAATTACATAAAGGACAGTATCAAATTGGTTATACTCCTTGGGAATCTACTTTAATTAGACCTGAGTGGAGAGATATATTTAATCAATGTGATGAAGTTTGGGCTACATCAGATTGGACGGCAGAAGTATATAAAAATAATGGAGTTACTAAACCTATCTATGTATACCCTCACGGAATTGAATCTTTATGGAAACCATATAAAAGAATTTTACATCCAGGAAAACCACTTAAGTTTTTACATATAGGAGAACCATCACCTAGAAAAGATGGACAACTAGTTGTTGATACATTTATAAAATTATTCGGTAATAATCCAGAGTACCACTTAACAGTTAAATGCCATGGGTCATCAACCATTAGAATATACAACAACAGGAAAGAACTCGTATCTCCAGACTCAGTATATAGTAATATATCGATAATTAAAGAAGAGTACTCAATAGAACAGTTAGTACAGATTTATCATATGCACCACGTTCTTGTTTATCCAAGCTGGGGAGAAGGTTTTGGCTTTATTCCGCTTCAAGGATTAGCTACTGGAATGCCAGTAATTTCAACTTATGATTGGGCTCATTATCAGAAGTTTTTGGGGCCATTGAAGTTAAGGTCAAAACTAACAGATGCTTCAATTGACGGGGTTCCAAAAGCTGTTGGCGACGCACACCTAGGAAGTTTTTATCAGCCAGACAAGGATCACCTATCTGATCAAATGGTTGATGCAGCAATTAATTTTAAAGCCTACTCTTCATATTACTTTGCACAGGCTCAAAAAATACATGATGAGTATAACTGGAAAAATTTAACCACACAGGCATTTAGTAATATATTTGATAAATTCTCTTGACTAAACTATTACTATTTGATAAGATAAAGACTTAATAAGGAGATAAAATGGGAAAAGCAAGTTTTATGGTAGACGACTCAATGATTCCAGAAGATCAGATGGCAACTGACTTAGACACAAGGACAAAGATACTAGGGCAATTTTACGTAAATAGAGAAAAGTTTCAAAACGCACAGGATATGTTTCAACAGAATGACGTTGGTATTCCTTACGCATTTTTAGTAGCATCTGGAATTACAATTATGATGGAAGAGTCATCTTCCTATATTAAAGATTCCTGGATAAATGTTTGTAAGTATCTAAGTATTGAGCCAAGGGGACTATATACTGACATCAATGACCTATTAGACATTTCTATTCTTTCTAAAAAAATTAAAGAAGAAGAAGTAGAGTAAATGAGCGTCGAGGCGGAACAAGAAATAACCTTAACACCAATACCACATTATGATGTAGTTATATGTACTCCAGGTAGTAGTATGACAAACTCATATATTTCTAGCTTATTAAATACAATTCAAGCTTTAAACTCAATGGGAATTTCTTGGAAATATCAAAATGAATATACTTCAATAGTTGCAACAGCAAGAGAAGGGACAATTGCTGACACTATGAACTTCCAGGTAGATACAAACAAACCTGGTCTTGGCAAGTATACATATAATAAAATTTTTATGATTGACTCTGATATTTCATGGGATGTAGATTCATTTTTAAAGTTATATAATTCTGAAGAAAATATAGTTTCTGGATGTTACTCTGTAATACAATACGAATATATTGCAGCATTTAAATCAATACATGATGGTGTTCCAATTAATTATAATGAAATTAAAAATGAAGAGTCTTTGATTGAAGTTGGGTCGGTAGGTCTAGGATTTTGTTGTGTAAAAAGTGGAGTATTTGAATCTATTTCAAGGCCATGGTTTTTTTACCCAGTTATTCCATATACTGCGGAAGATGGATCTACAATGCAGTCTCCAAATTTTTCAGAAGACACGGCTATTTGCTACAAATGGGTAAATGAGGGAAATAACAAGATTATGCTAGATGCTAAAGTAACGGTAACTCATAATAAAATATTTGGATTTAACCTAGATTATTTAAAAAACAAAAACTCTAAAGATGAAGTATAGGAATACCAGTCAACTAAACTTGGTTGACTAATAAACATATATTATTTTTTTTAAAATATAAAAAACTGCTTCCCATACTAATAAAAGTTTGGTAGAATTAGTATCTTACTAAAAATTAAATCAAACGACTAAGTCGTAGAAAGAGTGTATTATGTCAAGAGCTATAGAAAACCCTTATGAAAACTTTATTGCATTATCAAGATATGCACGATGGATTTCTGAAGAAAACCGTCGTGAAACATGGGGGGAAACTGTAGATAGATATTTTGACTACATGCTAGATCATTTAAAAGATAACAATAACTATACTCCAGATTTAAAGCTAGTAGAAGAATTAAAAGAGGCAGTCTATAATAGAAACGTTATGCCTTCAATGCGATCTGTAATGACTGCAGGTGCAGCATTAGATAGAGACCATGTTGCTGGTTACAACTGTTCATTTGTTCCAGTCGATAACCCAAGATCATTTGATGAAACCATGTATATCCTTATGTGTGGAACTGGAGTAGGATTCTCTGTTGAGTACAAGTATGTTAATAAACTTCCTTCCGTCCCAGAAACATTTGAAAAGTCTACAACTGTAATTATTGTAGAAGACTCTAAGCAGGGATGGGCTAAATCTTATCGTGAATTACTAGCCCTACTTTGGACAGGACAGATTCCAGCAATTGATGTTTCTAAAGTCCGTCCAGCGGGAGCAAGACTTAAAACAATGGGTGGAAGATCTTCTGGTCCACAACCACTTGTAAATCTTTTTGATTTTACTATTGCAAAGTTTAAAAATGCAGCTGGTCGTCAATTAAAACCAATTGAAGCTCATGACATTATGTGTAAGATCGGTGAAGTTGTAGTTGTTGGAGGAGTTCGTCGTTCAGCAATGATTTCTCTTTCTAATATTAATGATATTGAAATGGCTGCAGCAAAATCAGGTAACTGGTGGGAAAATAATACTCAACGTGCACTTTCAAATAACTCTGTTGCATATTCACGCAAACCAGAGATGGAACAGTTTATAGCAGAATGGAAAAATCTTTATGACTCAAAATCAGGAGAACGAGGTATATACAATGTGGCCGCAGCTCAGGCCCAAGCAGCCAAGTTTGGAAGAAGAGATCCAGATATTCACTACGGAACTAACCCATGCTCAGAAATTATTTTACGTCCTTACCAGTTTTGTAACCTTTCAGAAGTCGTACTACGTGAAAATGATACAAAGAAAGATATCCAACGCAAAGTCGAACTTGCAACAATTCTTGGTACGTGGCAATCAACACTAACAGATTTTAAGTATCTTCGTAAAATATGGAAAGACAATACAGAAGAAGAGCGCTTATTAGGTGTTTCATTAACTGGACAGTTTGGACATAAGTTCATGTCTGGTAAAGAGGACCTAGTTTCCTTAGAGGCATTTTTAATGACTCTAAGAGAAAAGGCAAGAGAAACAAATAAAGATGAGGCTGGGAAAATTGGGATTCCAGAGTCTGCAGCTATTACATGTGTAAAGCCATCTGGAACAGTATCTCAATTGGTCGGGGTATCTTCAGGAATGCATGCATGGCATTCTCCATATTATATTAGAACAGTACGTGGATCTAAGGGAGACCCCATTTCTGTTTTCTTGAAAGAAGTTGGGATTCCAGTAGAAGACGATGTAATGAAACCAAACGATACATATGTCTTCTCATTTCCAGTAAAAGCACCAGAAGGTGCAATTGTTAGAAATGATTTAACTGCTATAGAGCACCTAAATATTTGGTTGGTATACCAACGTGCTTGGTGTGAACATAAGCCATCTATTACTGTTTCTGTAAAGGAAGAAGAGTGGATGGAAGTTGGAGCTTGGGTATATAAGCACTTTGATGAAGTATCTGGAATTTCATTCCTACCTCACTCAGATCATTCATATAAGCAGGCACCATATCAGGAAGTTTCAAAAGAAGAGTATGAAGATCTACTAAGCAAGATGCCAAAAACAATTAGATGGGAAGATTTATCTTTCTATGAGACAGAAGACGGAACATCTACAAACGCCACTCTGGCTTGCAGTTCAGATGGCAATTGCGAACTCGTAGACATTTCTTCATAATAGGTATATAATATAAATTGGGGTAACACCCAAATTCCTGGGCGCAATGCCTAGAAATAGGAGGATCTACATGACAAAAGATCTTAAAAAGAACGGACTAGTAGAAATGCAAGAAAAAATTCTAGCAGCGCTAGCAAGTTATGGTCGCCACTTCTTAGGTGCGTCTATTGCTCTTTACATGACTGGAAATACTGACCCAGCAGATTTAATTAAGGGCGGAATAGCAGCATGTTTGCCAGTTATTCTAAAAGCACTTAATAGCAACGAGCCAGCTTTCGGCTTTACAAAGAAGTAATTCTTAAAATCAATTAGGATAGCTCCTGTGCTAAAATAAGCATAGGAGTTTTCCTATTTTAGGAGATTTTGCAAATGGCAGGTAAAAAGAATTTCGAAGTGGATCAAAATACCACTTTTAGCTTTATTGTTGAGTATAAAGACAACAATGACAATCCAATCAACCTAACAGGGTCCTTGGCTAAACTTCAGGCTAGAGATACACAAGGCGGATCTAAACTAGCATTTAGCTTAACTAGTCCAGCAGGCGGAATTACAATTGATGGACCAAATGGTAAAGTAACATGCAAAATGACTCCCACACAAACAAACAAATTATTTTATCCAAAGTCCTCATATGACCTTATGATCATAGACTCTAATGGAAATAGAATTAAGCTGCTTGAAGGATTTTTCACACTCAGCAGATCGGTAACTATATAATGGTAGAAAATGTAATTGTAACCGAACAAATAAATAAAGTCATAATTCAAACTCCTGGACCACAAGGCCCAAGAGGAAGAAGTATATTAAATGGAAATGGCTCTCCCGCTGAAAATTTTGGTCTCGAAGGAGACTTTTATTACGATAAACTAACAACTAGATTTTATGGCCCAAAACCATCAGATATAACATGGGCAGGTGCCCCAAACTACCTTTTGAATACAGAAGTTGCTTTTCAGTATGCTTGGGAAATGGTCAATATTACTGGACCAGTATCTGGCATATACTCTGTTGTAATAAATCACAATTTAGGATTCTCTCCAAACGTCACTGTTAAGTCAAGCGCTGGAGATGTTTTAGAAACGGGAATAGACTATAATAGTCTTAATACTTTAACACTGACAATGGCCCAACCATTCTCAGGGACAGCATATCTGTCCTAAGAAGGAGCAAAGAAAATGGCAAGAAAATTTTTAGTAAGCGTTGATCTCAACAAGAATGAGTTACTCAATGCCAGAATTCAGAACTTAGGTTCTGCCCCATCAAGTCCAGTCACTGGTCAAGTTTACTATGACACATCGAACAACACGATGTACTACTACAATGGACTATCCTCACCAGATGGCCCATGGATGCCAATGTCTGGCTCCACAGAGGTTATTCAAGATGTAATTGGTTCATCCGTATTAGCTGGAACAGCATTAACATCAACATATAACGACACAGCAGGAACAACAACATTAAGTTTAAATAATACAGCGGTAACAGCTGGAGCATATGGCTCACAAACAAAAATTCCTACATTCACAGTAGACGCACAAGGTCGTTTAACTGCAGCTGGTGAAGTAGACGTAGCAACAACACTTACAATTTCAGATGATACCTCCGCAACAATTGGTATTAACCTTCTAACAGAAACTCTTGAAATAAATGGTGGAGAAGGAATTGATGTATCCGTAACTGGAGACACAGTAACAATTTCAGGAGAAGACGCATCCTATACAAACAAGGGTGTTGCATCATTTAGCGCAACAGATTTCGTAGTAACATCTGGAGCTGTAGCACTTAATACTGAATCAATTCAGGACATGATTGGTGGGATGGTAACATCTCCAAATACTGAAAATGGAATTACAGTAACTTATGATGATTTAAATGGTAAGGTAAACTTTGATGTAAATGATCCAACTATAACACTTTCAGGTGACGTAGCAGGATCTGCAACAATGACAGACCTTGGCAACGTAGAAATCACAACAACAATTCAGCCTAACTCTGTAGCCTTGGGAACAGATACAACAGGTAACTATGTAGCAACAATTTCTGGAACAACAAACGAAATTGAAGTTTCTGGCTCAGGTTCAGAAAACTCTGCAGTTACAATTGGTCTTCCAAATGATGTTCAAATTACTGGAAACCTACAGGTTGGCGGTAACTTAAACGTAGTAGGAACAATTAACTCTGTTAATACTACTCAGGTAAACATTGTTGATAATAAGATCAACCTTAATACAGACTTTACTGGAACCCCAACAACAGATGCAGGAATCCGTGTTGAGCGTGGAGATTCCCCAGACGTTGAAATTCTTTGGAATGAAACAAATGATAATTGGACATTAACAAATAATGGTACAAATTATCACGCAATTACAAGAAAGTTTGTAGAAACTCTATCTACTTCTGCAACATCTTATGTAGTAACACATAATTTAGGAACATCAGATGTAATGGTACAGGTATCTGAAACAGCATCACCTTACGCAAAAGTAGAAACTGATATTGAACTTACTTCAGCGTCTACTGTAACAGTAAAGTTTGCTTCAGCACCAGCATCAGGAGCATATAAAGTAGTAGTAATAGGATAAAAGAATGGCTAAACAATTTTTAGTACCGCTAAAACTTGTAAATCTTTCTCAAGATCCAACGGTAGGAACTACTGGAGAGCTTTATCTAAATAGCGTAACTGGTAAGATAAGATTATATGTAAATGGAGCATGGGGAGACCTAAGTTCAGGCAGTGGTGGCGGATCTGCAGGATTACTAGAGCACTCACACTCTTATGACGGAACGGTAGTTGGAGTACAAACTACAATTGCTATTTCGTTTCCAAATTTAGACGGAGGCTCTGTTTATAACATAGTCTCAGCAATTGGAAATGTAGACGGAGGATTCCCAGAATCCTTCTATAGTTTAGAAGCAGCATATGATGGAGGAGTAGTCTAATGGCAGTAACAATTCAATCACGCAGAGGTACTCTATCCAATTGGACAACAGTAAACCCCATCCTTGCCGATGGCGAAATTGGTATAGACTTAACATCTCTTAGACTTAAAGTAGGTAATGGTACATCAACATGGAATCAGCTAGACTACTCATTTGCTAAGATATTCTTTGGATCAAATGCTCCAGCTTCAAATTTAGGATTTAAAAATGACGTATATATTGATAGCCTTACAGGCTTAATTTATAATAAAACAAATGACACTACATGGGCAGCAGGAACATCTATTGCTGGTAACTATGTAAATCTTTCTGATGTCGGAGTTACAGTAGCATCTCTTTCTGGCGGCAAAATTCCAGATACACAAATACCAGATGGAATTGCAAGAGATTCAGAAGTAACAACTGCATTATCAAGTTATGTGCCCACTTCTCAAAAGGGTGCTGTTAGCGGAGTTGCAACATTAGATACTAATGGAACAATTCCAGATACACAGATTCCAGCAGCAATTGCTAGAGATTCTGAAGTTACAACAGCAATTAATAATTTAAGCTCAACGCTAACAACATCAATAGGAAACGTAGCAACAGATTTATCAACAAACTATGTTCCAAATACAGCTAAAGGCACTGCTAACGGAGTAGCAACTTTAGGGTCAGACGGTAAATTAACTGCTGGACAAATTCCAGCGATTTCAATTGTCGATACTCATGTTGTAGCTAGCCTAGCAGCTCAAAACGCTTTAACTGTTCAAAAAGGTGACTTTGTAATTAGAACAGATGAAGGCAAAACATATGTTTATGACGGAGCGGTATATCAAGAAATTCTTACACCAGGCGGTGGAGGAGGATCGGCATTAATCACTTATCAAGCATGGTCTCCAACAATAGGTGGATCATTCAGTCTTGGCAATGGATCGGTATCTACTAGATACACGAAGAGCGGACAGTTTGTTCAGGCCAATTTAAGAATTTCATGTGGTTCAACGACTAACCTAGGAACAGGACTAACTTTTACAATGCCTACTACACCAGTCGGCACAGTAAATATGTACGGAGCTATCACAAACAATAAGGTGGGGTACCCACTAACTAAGTTTGCTGAAACCTCTGGAGTAGTAACCGTGGCTGGAGAAGAGAAAAAAATCAGCTACTCAGACTTAACCTCTATTGGAACATACCAGGATTTGGCAAATTCATTTGTCAGATATGGAAGAATTACTGGAAATTCTTTCCACACCCCATTAAAGAATAATGGGTTGCTTTTAACTAATCAGTATGCTACAATAAATTTAACATTTACTTACGAAGGATAACATAGATTATGGCAGGAACAACTACTAACGGATTACCATATCCTAGTTCTGGAGACAACATTGATGTCCCAGCGGATATTCAGGCATTAGCTCAAGCAATTGAGTCTAATTTTATTACAGAAAATATTGTTGATGCAAAAGGTGACTTAATTGTTGCTACGGCAAGCAACACTGTAACTAAAGTTCCTCTTGGTTCAAACGGTTATGTTCTAACAGCAGATTCTTCAGAAAGTTCAGGAGTAAAATGGGCGGTACCCTCAGCGGGTGCTTTCGACCCAATTCTCTTTTTAGGAGTATAAAAAATGGCATCAGATTATAAAGTACTTGGACAGGTAGCACCAGCATCAAACACTGTTGATCTTTATACCGTTCCTTCAGGAAAATCAGCAGTTGTAACAAATATTATTGTTACAAATCGTCACTCATCTACATCATCATATAGAATTGCTGTAAGACCAGCAGCCTCAGCAACAAGCAACGAGCACTACATTGCTTACGACATAGATGCCCCAGGCCTTGGAACAACAGCTTTAACATTAGCTTTAACATTGCAGGCAGGCTATGATCTTGAAGTAACTTCAAGTTCTGCAAATTTATCATTCAGCGCATTTGGAACGGAGATATCATAAAATGGCAATTAATCAATTAGGTGGCGGTAGCGCTGCTTTAGAAGCAAAGTTTAATGCAAAGGGAGATATTCTAGTAGCAACAGCAAATGATGCTTCTACCGCAGTTTCAGTTGGAACGAATGGACAAGTTTTAGTTGCGGATTCCTCTCAAGCAGCAGGAGTAGTTTGGGCAGCAAATGCTCCAGATGTAGCAACAACAAAGGGTGATTTAATCACACGTACAGCATCAGGATACGCAAGAATTGGAGTTGGATCTAACGGACAAGGTCTTCTAGCTGACTCATCTACAGCAACAGGATTAGTCTGGGGAGCTCCAGCATCAGTTGCTTATTATGACAGAACTCAGGTATTTACATCATCAGGAACATGGACTGCACCAGCTTCAGTAAACAAAGTTAACGTGCTATGTATTGGTGCAGGTGGCGGAGGCGCTGCAGGTGCACGTATTGGCGCAGGTGCTTCGGCAACAGCAGGTGGTGGTGGCGCAGGAGGAAACGCAGTATACATTAAAGACGTTCCAGTAACCCCAGGAACAACATACACAGTTGCAATTGGCAGCGGAGGACTTGGTGGAGTAGGATTAAACGTATTCCAGTCAAGCTCTAATACAACACAAACAACTGGCCCAGGTGGTTCAAATGGTGGAGACACATCATTTGGTTCACTAAACACAGTTCAGTATGTTCTTGCAGCAGGTGGTGAAGGCGGAGGAACATCTAACGTATCAGGTGGTAGAAATAGACCAAATAACTACTTAGGACAATACACATTTAACTACGGATCAACTTATGGTGGTCAAATGTGGATGGGATACTGGACACAACAAGACGGACAGACATTTGATTCCAGTACCGCAAACATGAGAGCTAGATGGTTCAGCACTGAAAGATTCATTGAAACAGGAGACAGCTTTACATATTTAACTGTTGATGGAAGCCAGGTAATGCCTGGTGGAGGATCTTCAAGCGGATATGACACAACCACAACTCCAGATCAACAATGGATTAACGGAAAACATGCTGGATCTGGTAATCAATCTTCTAGAGATCAGCAACAGCGTTGGAAATCTCCACAATTCTCAAACCTATTAAATATAGTAGGTGGAGGCTCAGCAGGAGCTACAGGAAACGCTAAAGGTGGAGGCGCAGGTACTCCAGCAGGATACATGGGTGGTGGAGGACTTGGTGGTCGTGCAGATCAAAGTTCTGCAGCTCTTTCTTCAGTAGGTCATCAAGGAAACGTAGGAGCAGGTTCTGGCGGAGGCTCTGGATTTAACGGTAACGCTGGAAACGGTGGAAACGCTGCAGCAAACACTGGCTCAGGTGGCGGAGGTGGCGGAGGTTCATTTGGAGCTTCTACTTATATCTCTGGCTCTGGTGGTACTGGTGGTTCTGGAATAGTAGCACTTTCATGGATAGGAGCATAACATGTCACAATATGTATATGTAAAAGATAATAAAGTAGTAAACCTTGTTGATTTTGTAGATCCCTCAGCGGCTACATTAGACTTGTTTAGAATTTCTGCTGGAGTAGATTCAATAGTAGAATTCGATGGCTACATTGCAGTAGGAGACGGTTTTGTAAATGGAGTAAGAACTCCTAACAAACCATTTGAAGGATGGGTTCTATCAGAAGATGGTTCTTACTACCTTCCTCCAACAAACAAACCTTCAGACGATCATGTATGGTCTGATGAAGATGAAGACTGGGTTTTACCAGCTTAATTAAAATGCATTAATAATAAATGGCCTACTTCGGTAGGCCATTTATTTTATACTTAATTAAATTAAATTGTGAGGTATAATAAGATATATGGCAACTAATTTCCCAACATCTTTAGATACATTAGTTAATCCTTTATCAGGAGATAATGTTAATGCTCCTTCACATGCCGCTCAACATACAAATGCTAATGATGCTATTGAAGCACTAGAGCAAAAAGTTGGTATAACAAATTCGGCGGTAACAACAACTCATGATTATAGAATTTCTCAAGTAGAGGCTTTAGCAGCAACCGCAGCAGCGGGATCAAAGTCAATTATTCAAGATGTTAGAAATCAAAGCGGATCATCTTTAACTAAAGGAACTCCAGTATATGTATCTGGATCAGAAGGAGCTTCTGGAAAGTTATTAGTTTCACCAGCTTCAAATTCTGCAGAATCAAGTTCATCAAAAACAATGGGATTAACCTCTTCAACAATTTTAAATAACAACAATGGACAAGTAGTATCTGAAGGAATTTTAGAAGGAATTAATACAACTGGATCGGTAGACGGAGATCCAGTATGGCTGGGCACAAGCGGTCAAAAGATATATGGACTTGCTAATAAACCTTATGGATCATCACACCTTGTATTTCTAGGAATTGTAATTCGTGGCGGACAACAAAATACAGGATCCATGTATGTAAAAATACAAAATGGTTTTGAGATAGAAGAATTGCATAATGTATCAGCTAGAAATGCAGCTACTGGTGATATTTTAGTATATAACGCAACAAGCGGATTATGGGAATTAGAAACATCTACAACATTTGTAACAACAACAGATTTAGGAAACTCTCTAGGAAGCTATGTTCTATCCTCAGAAGTAGGAAACCCAGATGGCGTAGCCTCTCTTGATTCAACTGGTAATATTCCAGTTGCCCAACTTGGTAATATTATAGATGCCGCACCAAATGCTTTAAATACATTAAATGAATTAGCAGCGGCATTAAATGATGATGAGAATTATGCTACTACAGTAACTACAGCACTATCAGGAAAGGCTCCACTGGCCTCTCCAGCCCTTACTGGAACACCAACTGCTCCAACAGCGGCATCAGGTACAAGTACAACACAAATAGCCACTACAGCTTATGTACAAGACTCTTTAGCCATGGCAATGGCGTTAGCCTTATAAGCCCTTAAATGGTAAAATTTGTTAGGAGATAAATATGTCAGTACAATTTGATTTAACCAATTTCAACTCTGTCATTCAGGCGAAGATGAATCAACTGCATTCAACTACATCTGCAAACGAGATGATTTTGATACTGAAGGCACTTGAATCGGCATATGCAACTATTCTTAATGGTACTGCAATAAACAATGCAAATGCTATTACAGATATTGGTAATACTAAAGTAGCAGCAGTTAATACAGCAGGAACAACTCAGGTAGCCGCAGTAAATACCGCAGGTACCACTCAGGTAACAGCAGTAAACACAGCTGGAACAACTGGCGTAACAAATATTAATACAAATAAGACAACAGCGTTATCAGAAATAGATGTTGCTAAGACACAAGCAACAGCATTAGTAATGAGCGCAGCGGGTGGAACAAATCCGTTTTTGTTGATGGGAGCGTAATAAATGGCAACAAACTATAAAATATTAGGTCAAGTTCAAGCTTCATCTGCTGGAGCAACTCAAAATTTAAATATCTGGCCAGATCCAAACTTTGAATTTTATCCAGCATCACACACAAGTGGTCACGGTCCATCCAGTGGTGGCGCTAATGCAACAAGTCCAACTTTTGCACCATGGCAAGGATCTAACTGGCAATCAAATGAATACATAGACTATCTTGACGGAGATGGATATACCGTTGGATCTCGTTCAGACTCTATTAGATTTAACGCTCACCATCACAATGCAAACCCTCACTGGATTACCAGAGACTCAAATAAGCCATACCTAGATTCATCAAAGGTTTATACGCTATCTTTATGGTATAAAGGAACTAGCGATGGACACTGGAATAAAACATTTGCTTGGTCAAGAAATGACGGATCTAGCTGGACAACTATTGAAGACTGGGGTTCAAATGGAGATGCTCACACCCAAACAAATAACAGAGGCTACTTGAATAGTTGGAAACAATACTATACAACATTTAGCGGAACAAATAACTGGTTTAGAATGTATTACAGATCAGGACAATATAACTCAAATAACTGGAATAGATTTCAGATAGATAATATTTATTTAACAGAAGGAGCTATTCCTCAAGCATTAATTCCCACACGTGCTCCAGATGGTTCTACTGGAAATCCAAATATTGTATATGCTGCTCCATTTACTGTTAGATCAGAAGGATGGGCTGGAGATGCATACAACTCTTCAACAATTAGAAAATTAACTGGAGCATGGCAGACACTATACACAGTTCCAGATACATACCAGACTGTTGCATCAACCATATCTATAACAAATATATCTGCAACATTACCAGCAACGTATAGAATTGCTGTTGTTAAATATGGAGAAGCATTAACTCACAAGCATTTGCTAGCTTTTGATCAACCAATTGCAGTAAGTTCAAATGAATCATACACAGTTGGTATGACACTATCAGCTGGAGACAGAATTATGGTTCAGTCAGATACAGATAGAGTTCAGTTCTCATTATTTGGTTCGGAAATTACTCCATGATAAAAAGAAGTGGAGCATATAGAGAAAGAAAGTCATATTCAGACGGACTTACACTTATTTGTGAAACAACACCATATGCTGGTACAATAAATGCAAATAGCGGAATGATAAACCCTCAATTAGTTGATGGTACTTCAACAATTTCTTTTTCAAATATACCGCAACATTTTAGAGATATTAAATTAGTATTTTCTCAAATGGCTCATAATACAGCAAATAGCACTGGCTATAGAATTGTTATGAACCTTAATGGAGATACTACAAATAATAGATATTATACTAGAGCTGGATTTAGAGCGACTGGTAGCGGAGGAAATACATCGGTATCAGCTCCAACCTGGAATGCTGATAACACTAATTCTTTTTATTATGGATCAGTATTTAGACCAGAAAATGTTACTTGGACTGGAAGCGGAGAAATCACATTTCCGTCATATTCTGCAGTTACTGGCTGGTCTAGATCAGCATATGGAAACTGGTACCACTTAAACCAATCAGACTACAACCTTCCATATGGGTTTAACTATTATAATGGAAGCAATATGGCAATATCAAGCATTAATATTTCCCTAGAGTCTTCAGTTACATTTAGACAAAATTCAAAAATAACCCTTTACGGAATAGGATAATTGTAGTATAATATATACAAGGAGACAATAAACATGCCATCAACATATCATTTATATCAAAGATACGGATTAATCTCACCAACCGAGACTGGTACTGGGGTATATGCAATGTGCAAATATTTACCATCACCAGTAATTCAACAAGGAATTACAAACGCTGTTTACGCATTTGATGCTACCGCAGACTATTCAACATTTTCTCCAACTGGAGCAGTATCGTACTACGACGCTCAATTTGGAATGGTTGGAGTAGGCTCAACTCGTGTAATTCTAGATGGATCTTCTCCTACACCAAATATTAAAATACCAAGCTCATCTTACTATGACACTGGAGTGGTTACATATAAAACAGCATCTGTATATGTTTGGAGCGAATTCGCACTTCAAATTAGATTAGATTTAAACTTACAAGATGCTTCTAATAATTCTGTAGGCGGAACAGATAGCACAACAGTAACTCTTACTCCTTATAAATGGACAAGAATTGAAACTATTTCAACTGCAAATGCTCAAAAAGTTCTAGCAACATTAAATGTATTAAATTTTAATTCTGCAACAGACACAGGAAAAATATTTTATATGGACTGTGTTCAAATTGAAAATCAAAGATGGTCGACTTCTTTTATGAATCAGCCAACTAGAGTTCAGACAGATATAACATTTACTGTTCCAAGATTGGGCCCAGACTATACTGTAACTGGATGGGCAAAAATGGGAAGACATACAACTACCGTAGCTGGAGGCTCAGCACCATTTTTTACATTATATAATGGCGCCACAGACTATGCAACAATGCGGTATGTAGAAGGAACTACAAAAGTTCAAGCTTTTAAAGACGATACTGATCCAAATACAGATTTCTCTACAACAAACTTTGACTTAAACCCATCAGACCTTGTATTTTTTGCATTAGTTAATGATGGATTAACAATGACAATGTACGTAGCAAAAACTGGGGACTCATCTTTAACCACAGCAAATCAAGCAACAGATTTTAGCGTATTTAACACAATTTATATTGGAAGAGATACTGCTTCAAATTATTTAAATGGACCAGTAGAAAATTTATTAATTCATAAAAAAGCACTAAGTTCATCAGATATTTTAGCTATTTTTAATAGTGCAAATTCTTATGATTATGCTTCAACTCAGGATATAATTTTTTCATACGCCACACCATCTACAACTGGAACCAGCAAAGCCCTTGCATATACAGGGACTGGGTACCTTAGATATAAGAATGTTACCGCATCTTTAGATATTATTCCAGCAACTGGAATGGCGTCTAATTCTTTAGTTGGATCATCTACACATCTAGTTTATGGAGATGACGTAGAGGAGTTAGAGCTCTACGGACAGATTGCAACATCAACTAATTTAACAACAGCAACACTCTATACAGTAGATCAAATAATTGATGTACCAGGAATTGGAAGAACTGCTTTCGTAACTAAGCAGTAAGGAGAACTATGATTAATTATATTTGGGCAACAGAAGATACGCTCAAGCGTTATAACGAAGACGGAACACACTCCTTTGTTAGCAAAGAAGATTCAGATTACTTAGAGTGGTCTTCATCTGGAAATACAGCTCAGGACACAGATGAAGCATTGTCAACAACAGAAACAGAGCCATCTCCAAACCATATTTAATATATAATTTATTAAATGTAAAGTAGAAAGATCTGGCATTGCCAAAGCTAAAAAAAATAACTATTGTCGGCGGAGGATCTGCTGGCTGGATGTCTGCTGCTACGCTTATATCAAATTTTCCACAATATGAAATTTCATTAATAGAAAGTCCAGAAATACCTAGAATTGGTGTTGGAGAAAGCACACAACAAAAGATAGCGGTATGGGCTAAAAATATTGGTATTAGCCATAAAGACTTTATGGAAAAAACTGATGCTTCCTATAAATTTAGCATTAGGTTTAAAGATTTTAATCATGTTGGAGATGACGGATTTCATTATCCATTCGGCAGTATACATTTAGGAAACACAAATAAAGGCACAAATGAATGGGCTTTAAAAAAAATAAAATATCCAGAAACACCTAATTCTGATTTTGCAGACTGTTTTTTTCCACAAATGTCTTTAATACATAATAACACAATCAGTGAAAATAAGTATAATGTTTTTGAAGAATTTAATTTTGAAAATGAGCATGCATACCATTTTGATGCGATTAAGTTCGCTAACTGGCTTGCCGAAAATTTTGCAAAACCAAAAGGCGTTCATCATATATTAGCTACAGTTACTAAAGTAAATGTTGATGAAAATGGCGTATCATCATTAGAGTTAGACAATGGAGATATTGTAGAGTCTGATCTATATATAGATTGCACTGGTTTTAAAGCATTATTAATATCAGAATCTTTAAAAGAAGAATTTATAGACTATTCAAAAGGATTGCCATGCAATAGGGCTTGGGCAGTTCAAATTCCATATGTAGACAAAGAAAAAGAAATTGAAAATTATACAAACTGTACAGCTCTAGGATATGGTTGGGTTTGGAACACACCGCTTTATTCTAGAATAGGAACGGGGTATGTTTATTCAGATAAATTTACTACACCAGAAGCAGCCTTAGAAGAATTTAAAGAATACTTAAAAAATAAAATAGACCCCATTCATGCTCCAGAAAGAATTACTGATGATTTAAAATTTAACGATGTTAGATTTAAAACAGGAATCCATAAAAAGCTTTGGTCTAAAAATGTTGTCGCAATTGGGCTTTCCGCTGGATTCATAGAACCACTTGAAAGCAATGGCCTATACACAGTTCATGAATTTTTAAATATTTTATCAAAATCTATTAATAAAGGCTACTATAATGAAATTGATAGAAAAGGATTTAATCATATTACTAGAAGAATATTTGAATCATTTTTTCAGTTTGTTCAATTGCATTATAGCCTTAGCCAAAGAGATGACACAGAGTTTTGGAAATATATGACGGAGCAGGATATAGGCATAGTAGATAATTTTGACTCTACAAGAGAATTTAACAAACAGAGAATGATTGATTCAGAATATAAAGAAACTGGACCAATGTGTGTTGCTTATGGACATGGCGTAGTTCCTTTAGGAACAGAAGAGATAATTCAATATAATGATGTTTCTAATGAAGACTTAGACACCACTGTTTCTGGTTTTATATTTAAAACAAATAAATCTATTGAAAAATGGAATAATGAAGCTAAAGACTCTATGTCTCATTACCAATATTTAAAAAAGAATTTTCATTATATGGATAAGGAGTAATATGTCTAAAAAAATAGTATTTACAAATGTTCCTACAATGCTAGTTTCAGAAGAATACTTTCCGTCTCCAGCCTCTAAATATTTACCAGAGTGGTATAAAAAAACTAATTCATACTATAACGATAAAAAAATGCCACAACAAATTACTATTAAAAAATGTATTCCCGTATTTGATGTTTTATCAATGGGCTATTATATTTTACTAGCACGGGATGTTTTTATAGAAAATGGAAAAAATGGAATGCCACCAGTCATACATGACGCTGAACCAGATTTTAATAAGTACCCTATAATTAGTACACATGAGTTTGAGCAAGCCCCATTTCACCCTTATCCAAAGTTTCACAATAAAATTTTAAAGTGGACCAATCAATTTAGCATTAAAACTGAACCAGGATATAGCTGCTATTTTACAACCCCTCCCCATCAGGATCTGCCATTTTTAAATTTCGATGGTGTTGTAGATACAGATCGCTACCATTCTCCAGTAAATATTCCATTTTCTATAGATCCAGATTTTGAAGGATTAATTGAATCTGGAACACCAATTATTCATGTAGTACCATTCAAGAGAGATTCTTTTAAGATGGAAATAGGATCTGAAAAAGAATTGAATTTAGAAAAAAAGCAAGAACTTAGGCTTCATTCAAAAATATTTGATAGATATAAATCTATGTTTTGGATAAAAAAGGAATACAAGTAATGAAGAATAAAAATCGCATGGAATGGGTTATAGCCCTTAAAACAATGGGGCATAAAGAATATTGGAATAGAGCAAACACCGTTGAGTTTTTTGCATTTGTTGCCAAGGCAGCTATTATTATCCCAGGACTTATATTTGATGTAAGCATCTGGTGGTTCTACATATTTGCCTTAGTTTCAAGTCTTGGGCTTATTTGGTCATCTACCGTTAAAACCATTCCCACTCTTATTTGGTTTAATATTCTATGGAGTACTCTAGCAATAGCTTATATAGCTAAGCACTTTGGACTTATCCTTTAAAATGCGTTTTCATGTGGTTAGTCTTCCACATACTCAAACGACTAAAGAGTATGTCAATTGTGCCTTTACTGAAAAAGTAAGGCGCTTTTGTCTTATGATGAAAGACTTAGGGCATGAAGTTTACCTATATGCTGGAGAAGAAAATGAAGCCCCATGCGATGAACTAATTACCTGTATATCTAATCAAGAAAGAATTGATGGTCTAGCAGGAAAACATTTTACATCAGCTTCGTTTGATATTGCCCAGCCTTTCTGGGATAAATTTTTAAATACCGTAATAAAAGAAATGAGCCCACGACTTCAACAAAAAGATTTTATATGTTTAATTGGCGGTACATCTCATAAGCCAATAGCAGATGCATTTCCAGAACATATGTCAGTAGAGTTTGGAATAGGATACGGATCAACATTTGCAAAGTATCGTGTGTGGGAATCCTACTCATGGATGCATTCATCATATGCTTCCTATAAAGATCCAACTAAAATAGATGGTTTATTTTATGACACGGTAATTCCAGGTTATTTTGAACCAGAGATGTTTCCATTCCAGCCAAATAAAAAAGACTACTATCTTTATATTGGTAGAATGATAGAGCGAAAAGGTGTTGGAATAGCTTCAGAGATGTGTAAAGCAATTGGGGCTAAATTAATTATGGCGGGTCCTGGAGATTACATTCCTTCATATGGCGAATATATTGGACCAGTAGATTCAGATAAAAGAGCAGAACTAATGAGTAATGCAATTGCAGTTATTGCACCAACAACTTATATAGAACCATTTGGCAACATAGTTCCAGAGGCACATTTTTGTGGAACCCCAACAATTACAACGGACTGGGGAGCATTTGTAGAAACAAATCCAAACGGAATAACTGGATATAGATGTAGAACCCTAGATGAATTTTGCAAAGCGGCAGAAGATGTTAAGAAATTAAATCCTCAAATAATACATGATCGTGCAATGGCCATATACTCAGTAGACGTTATAAAATACAAGTATGACAAGTATTTTAAAGGCCTTTTAACCCTATGGGACCAAGGATGGTACACAAGATTATAAGGCTAATAATGGTACAATATAAAAATGGCAACCACAGGTAAAGGTTTTCGATACCCAGATTATTCAAACACTCCAGATGTCCCTAGAGACCTTGGATACCTTGCCGCAGACGTAGATACCTATTTAGGTACACACCCTGGCCCTACGGGCCCTACAGGCCCAACTGGACCCGCAGGAGCTACTGGTCCGTCAGGACCACAAGGTGCAATAGGAGTTACAGGCGCAACAGGTCCTACAGGACCAACTGGACCACAAGGCCCACAAGGAACTGCAGTAACAATTTTAGGAACATATAATTCATTAGGTGAATTACAAACAGCCCATCCAACTGGAAGTGCTGGAGATGGATATTTAATTGGCGGAACGTTATATGTTTGGTCAGTAAGTACAACATCATGGGTAAATGTTGGAAACATTCAAGGACCAACGGGTGCAACAGGACCAACGGGTGCAACTGGTCCACAAGGAGCTTCAGGTGCAGACTCAGTTGTTGCTGGACCAGCAGGACCAACTGGACCAGCGGGAGCAACAGGACCTTCAGGGCCACAAGGCATACAAGGAATTCAAGGAGTATCTGGACCAACTGGACCAGTAGGAGCAAGCGGCCCAACAGGGCCATCAGGAGCAGACTCTACAGTTCCTGGTCCTACAGGACCAACAGGACCAGCAGGAGCCACAGGACCAACGGGACCAGCAGGAGAAGTAACACTACTTGGAGCACAGACACTTGTAGATAAAACATTAAATTATCCTACATTTTTATCTGGTACAGAAACAGTAAATATAGTTGCTTCAGCAGCAACTGGAACAATTAACATTGATGCTGAAACATCAACAATTTATTATTATACTTCTGATGCAACAGCAAATCATACTTTAAATTTTAGATATAATTCTTCTACATCATTATCTTCAAAGTTAAGTGTTGGAGAATCAATTACATTTGTGTGGATGAATACAAGTGGCGCAACAGCATATTACCCATCTGTCATTCAAGTTGATGGATCATCAATTACACCAAAGTGGCAAGGAGGAACTGCACCAACTGGAGGCAATACAAGCTCTGTAGATCTTTATACTTTTACCGTTTTAAAAACAACGGCTTCTCCAGCTTACGTAGTTCTTGGATCACAAACTAAGTTCGCATAGGAATAGCATATGCCAATAATATCATCTAGAGGTTCAGGCTCTTCAAGAGGGTTTGGTTTTGGCATTGGTAAATCTGGACCAATTGCAAACGGTGGAGACATAATTGCAACATACGGATCCTATACATATCATACATTTTTAAATAGCGGAACATTTACAATGCTTTCATCTAAGCCAGTTGAAGTTTTAACAATTGGTGGAGGAGGAGCAGGCGGAGGACACCACTCAACACTATACACAACATATGGTGGAGGAGCAGGAGCTTTACTATTACAAAATACAACTCTTTCCCCAAACACTTACTCAGTTACAGTTGGTAGTGGAGGAGCTGCCCCATATTCTACACAAGGAGTTAGAGGTCCAAATGGATCTTCATCCCAATTTGGAAGTTTAACTGCAGCATCAGGTGGCGGAGGTGGTGGAGCTAGTAGTGGAAATTCAGCATATTTTAATTCAGCTTCTCAAGACGGATCTGCTGGAGCAAGCGGTGGAAATGGTGGCGGAGGCTCACCAGCAGGCTCTGGAACACAAGGATTTGCAGGCGCACTTGGTGGTGGAGGAGGAGCAGGCGGAGTAGCATCATCAACATTAGCTGGGTCTGGTGCAACATATACAGATTGGTTTATAGCTTCAGGAAAAGGAATCAGCGGTCTTTTTGCAGGTGGCGGAGGCTCTGCAGATTATATTACAGTTAGCGGTGGTGGAGGACAGGGCGGTGGCCCAGCACCATGGGGTGCAAGTGGACAAAGTGGAATTGAAAATACTGGTGGTGGCGGTGGCGGTGCAGGAAAAAATCAAGACTCTTTTCAGCCTGGAGGAAGTGGCGCAAAAGGAATTGTAATTGTTAGATACTTAGGATCTCATCCAGATGCAATTATACGGACAGCACCAGGTGCAGTTCCTACAAACTCTGGAGCACCAGCAATTGGAGGATCTGCATCAGCAGGAAGCACATTAACAAAAACATCTGACGGTTCTTGGAGCGGACAAACATATTTAGAATACAAATGGCAATACTCTAATGATGGATCGATATGGGGAGATAGAACTTCATGGTCAGCAACTTATTCAGATTATTCAATAAGCCCAGCATCAGCTGGACAAGCACCTTGGCAATATTTTACTTCTTATCCTGCAAAAAATTCTACTAATCAGACATATAGTTTAAGACAAGGATTAAATGGAAGTAAAGATCAAGGACTATACTATAGACTAGCTGTAAGAGGCGTTAACTCAAGTGGATCTTCGGCTCCAGCATATTCTGCAGCTACATCACAAATACCATTAATTCCAGTATATTCTGGAGGAGGAAGCTACACTGGTTCTTTATCATCTGGTAGCACAATATCAGCAACAAGAGGAACATGGAGTTCAACTGCTCCTCAATGGTTATATTCTTTTATGAGAGCATCAAATCCAGATGGAAGTAATACTACAGCTTTTATGCAAACAAGTTCTACTGATAGCGCAGGAAACCCATCCGCAGGATGGGGAAACTCATTTGGAAGAAACTACACAATTACTGCGTCAGACAGGGGATCGTACCTTGGAGTCATACTTACACCAATAGGTGGTAGTATTAGTGGAGGAAGCGGTGTTACAATTATGTTTGGATATGTACCATGATAAATGAAATATTAATAGAAAGACCAGAAGAGGCTCCAACCTTTTTTAAAGTTTCTTTAAATAATCCAAATGATGAATCATACATTCAATGGATTAAATCTACTGTAGGAGCAAGATGGGTAGATATTCAAGGAACTACATTAAACCTAATTAGAGAAAATAGGGACGGAACAATATATATTTATAATGAAGCTTTAGATAGTTGGGATATAGATGTCATATAAATTAGATGTTCTTTCTCATTCACCACTAGCCTTTTGGCCACTAGAATCTGTTTCTAGCAGTGGTTTATTGACCTATCAAGATTTATTAGATGACTATTCTACATATACTCAATTCTTAAACGGATTTGATACGTATGCTGAATCTAGCGGATCAATTACCCCAGACATTTCTGGCTCAAATAATACTGGTATATACATAGGCCTTTTATATGAAAACAATATTCCTTTAGTATCAGGATTAACTCAATCAAGAAAAATTAAAGGATCTTCTTCTATATTTTATCCAACCTTAAATGATCATACTCAGCCTCAGTCATCAGCAGGCTTTGGAACATCAAATGCTTCAGACAATGATTTTACTTTAGAATGCTGGGCATATGTAGATACATCCTCTACCTTAGATATACCATTAGTTGGAGACTCATCATCAGATGTAGGATTGTTCTATAGCAATAAGAATATTACATTTAAATTAAATTCTCAAGAAATTACATGGACGATTCCATATACAAAGAAAGCGCTTCATATAGTAGCTACATATACCCCTACAAATGCATATCTTTACATTGACGGTAAGATGGAGGTCCAGAAAGATCTTACTAATTTTGCATTTAATAACTCTAGCCTAAATCTATCTTCTGGCCCAGTAAATAACTCTAATGACTACATGCTAATAAATTCAGTTGCTATCTACAGATACTCACTAAGTCCTCAATCAATTAAAAGCCATTATGATAATGGAAAGACAATTGATTCAAATCAGGTAGTATATCCAGATGGGGGAGAGCTATTTAACATATACGATAATGCATTGTCGACAAAGTACTCATACTCTTATCCAGCTAATAGACAATGGGAAGACTTTTTGACTGATGATTTATACTATGACAATATAAATGATGCGATAAGAATTTCTTCAGGAACTGGTATTGCAAAAACCGTTATACTTAATGATTTTATAACTATCCCAAGCGGTGCAGAAATGGATGACTCCAGAATAGAATGGAGCGGAAATAATGGAATTACAGTCCAGACAAGTATTGACGGGATAACCTATCAGTCTTGTGTAAATGGTCAAGCAATTCCTCAATATTCTCTAGCATCATTTAATGCCTCTAGAAATCTATATATAAGAATTACAATGACAACATCAAATGATAGCCTATACCTTCCTAAACTATATAGCCTATCAATGAGCTTTTATAATAATCAAGTATTCTATGCAAATAACTCAGCCTCATATATCTCTCCTCTTCAGGGAGATGTAGGATTAAGCAATAGTAGATATGAGCTATTATCAAGGGATGCAAGAAATGGAATAGCCCTAGAAACAGGATCAGCATTTTCAATTAATACTAGTACCTTAACTAAATCATTAGAGTTCTTCTATACTCCATCTACAATAAATAACGGCGGGCTAGTAAAATCAACTTCTGGATCTGGATATTCAGCATCTAACTTCTCTTGGTCATCAGGAACAATATCCAAAACCAATATAGCCAAGATATATGTCAATGGAGTAGATAAGAGCACCCAGACAGATATCCATAATATTTTTGCCAAGGATCAGATGTATTATGTGGTTATCACATTTACTAATCCTATATCTGGGCAGATTGATATAAACTACTCTACCGCTGGCGCAATTTCGGCACTTTACCAGAATATAGCCATATATGATTATGCCCTAACCTTAAGTCAGGTAGTAGAACATTTTAACCTATACCTAGGAAATGCAACCGTATCCCTATCTAATTCGTTAATGACCATGACAGAAAACTCTTTTAATTACTATAATTACGACTGGACCGTAGTACAAAATATATAATTTTGTCACAACCCCTGACAATATCTGGACTTTAACCCAAAAGAATGGTAAAATTGTGATCTATGGATATTAATAAGATCAATACTCAGGTATTAGAAGAAGAAACTAGATTAGGCATATATGTTTGGGAAATGCCTGACGGAAAGTGGATAGGCGATGACGAAGGAAATTTTCTCTCAATCACATCAACAAAAGGAAACAAATCTAGAGTTAATGCACTGGCTGATGAAGTTAGGTCATACGGTATTCTTGAAGGCAGGCCTTTATTTCTTTCTGGACGCAGGAAGATCGACGACGAAGAATACCAGTATCAACAACAAAGATTAAAGTGGGGCCTTGTCCCAGATCCTATGGATGTAGGAAACTATAAAGACGAGATGAAAGCTTTGAAAAACGGAGGAGCAAAATAATGGAATATGTAGAAGACAACGATACATTTAGCAATGAGGTATCTATATCAAATTCATCTGATTTATTTAGCTTTAGCCAACCAGTAGTAATTGAAACCGATCCATTTAAAATAGAAGGCGAAGATTTAAAAAAAGTAATTGGACTAAGTCCAGCATTTCGTAGAAAAGTATCTAGAGATCTACAGAAAAGCTTTACTGGAATTGAAGGAACTGGAACACAGCAGAACCTATTGCAGCAAGCAGTAACTGGCTATGCAATGTTTGACCTTGTTCAACCAGTATACAATTTAGAATATCTTTCAAAGATATATGAAATTTCTCCATACAACTATGCAGCAATTAATGCTAAGGTTGCAAACATAGTCGGACTTGGATACTCATTTGTTGAAAGCAAAAAAGCGATGGAAGCACTAGACAATATTGAAGATGCTACACAGCTAACTCGTGCTAGACGAAAGATGGATAGAGTCAGACAGCAGTTAGATATTTGGCTAGAGGATGTAAATCAGGAAGAAACATTTGTTGAAACTCTAGTAAAAGTATATACAGATTTAGAAGCAACAGGAAATGGCTTCATTGAAATAGGCAGAACAACTAGCGGGAACATAGGATATATTGGACATATTCCAGCAAAGACTATGCGTGTTCGTAGACTTCGTGACGGATTTATACAGCTACTTTACGGCAAGGCAGTATTCTTTAGAAACTTTGGCGACATGGAAACAGAGAATCCAATTGCTGGTCAAGAAGATAGACCAAATGAAATTATTCATTTGAAGAAATATACCCCTATGAATAATTACTATGGAATTCCAGATATTGTTGCATCACAAAATGCAATGGCTGGAAACGAGTTTGCTGGTAAATACAACCTAGACTACTTTGAAAACAAGGCAGTACCACGTTATATTATTACAGTAAAGGGAGCAAAGCTTTCACCAGAATCAGAAAGAAAGCTTCTTGAGTTTTTCCAGGTAGGCCTTAAGGGCAAGAACCATAGATCACTTTATGTTCCACTTCCAGCAGATTCATCTGACTCGAAGGTAGAATTTAAGATGGATCCAGTAGAGGCTAATATTCAGGACTCATCATTTAATAATTATAGAAAAGCTAACCGTGATGAAATTCTTTTATCTCATCGTGTTCCAATTAATAAAATTGGAGTCCCAGAAGGAGTCAGCCTTGCCTCAGCGAGAGATGCCGATAAAATGTTTAAAGAGCAGGTATGTCGTCCAGCACAGGATATTCTAGAAAAGAAATTAAATAGAATTATTGCAGAAAAAACAGACATACTTATTTTGAAGTTTAATGAGCTAACCCTTACAGACGAAGACACTCAATCTAAAATTGATGAGAGATATTTGCGTATGCAGGTTATTACCCCAAATGAGGTAAGAATCCGAAAGGGAATGATTCCAATTGACGGTGGGGATGAAGTAATTCAATTAAAGCCTCAACAGGCAGCGGAACAAACAGCCCAAGCAATGAATAGTAGAGCCCGAACTCAAGAAAGAGATTCTAACTCACCTGATATTTCAGGGGAGGCCAGAAACCCAAAAGGTGAGGGTAGGGTCACAGCTTAATTATTAGGCAACTAGTTATTTGCCTTTTTACATTTTAAAAGATAAAATTAAGCATATGAATATTGAAAAATCTTTATGGTCTTCTCATGGCGATAACATCAGCTTATCTGTCCCATTCACTAAAGTCAATCGTGAAAAAAGAACTGTTTCTGGATTCGCAACTTTAGATAACATTGATCAAACAAATGATCTAGTAACTGCAGAAGCAAGCCTGAAAGCTTTTGAAAATTTCCGTGGCAATATCCGTGAAATGCATGGATCAAATGCTGTAGGCAAAATGCTTTCATTTAGACCAGAAACATTTTATGACCCAGCAACAAAAGAATTTTATAGCGGAGTATATGTAGATGCATATGTTTCTAAAGGCGCACAAGATACATGGGAAAAAGTTTTAGATGGAACTCTACAGGGATTTTCAATTGGCGGGAAAATCACAGAGTCAGATAACGAAGTAAATAAGTCAACAGGTAAGACTGTAAGATTTATTAAAGGCTACGACCTACTTGAGCTTTCAATTGTAGACTCGCCAGCAAATGAATTGTGTAATATTTTATCAATTCAGAAAGCAAACGGTTCTTTAATTTTTAAAGGTATTGCGGCAGAAGTTACTACAGAAAACATTTTTTATTGCGAAGAAAGCAAATCAGTATTCATCTCACAAGATGCATCATATGATTCCCCTGTTACTGGTAAACCAGCAGCACTAATTGGGTGGGTAGAGTCAAACGATGTTAATAAATCAAAAGAGATAGATAAAATTCTTGATTCATTTTTGAAGTCAAGATTACCGTTGCCTGAAAGACAAACAATTGCAAAACAGGCAAACGTAGAAGGAGGTAGTGAAGTGTCAGAAAACACAGAAACAGTAGTAGTTGAAGAAACTGCTCCAGTAGAAACACCAGTTGTTGCTGAGGAAGCACCAGCTGTTGAAGTAGCTGCAGAAGATGCAGTTGCAGACGCTTCTGCCGAAACTCTAGAAAAAGCAGCCGACGTATCAGAAGTTGAGGTTGATGAACCTGATTTTGCAAAGATGCTTGGTGATTTAAAGGGCTTTTTCTCAGAGACTCTAAATAAAGCTTCTGAGGCAAATGCAGCACAGGTTTCAACTATTAAAGAAACAGTAGAAACTTTTAGCAAGAGCGTCGATAGCAGAATTTCAGAATTGGCAGAACAACATGCCGTACTAAGCAAGGCTGTTGAAGATATCAAGGGCACAATTGATGGCGTAGAAAAGCGTGTCGATGCAGTTGAATCAGAGACTGCAATTAAGAAGTCCTCTGACCTTGGCGGGTCACAGGAAGTAACAATCAAAAAATCTAAATGGAACGGTTCTTTCCTCGGTTCCGTGAACGAATTATTTAACTAAAAAGGGTAGGTGAAACAAACAATGAGCAATGAATTATTAGAAAAGACAATTGCAGCAGGTACAACTGCTACAGGTACATTCGCATCCACTACAGGTGGGTCAGGAGTACACCGTGGATCAGAAAATGGCAACGGTGGTCTATTAAATGCAGAACAATCAGCTCGCTTTTTAGACTATATGTTCGACGCAACCGTAATTGGTAAAGTCGCCCGTACAGTCCGCATGAGAGCAGACACTACAGAAATTGATCGTATGTCAGTTGGAGAGAAGCTTATGAAGCTTGCAACTGAAGGAGACGACACAGCAGCAAACAGCGCTGTTACTTTCTCAAAGATCTCTTTGACAACAAAGAAACTTCGCTTGGATTGGGAGCTTTCAACAGAGTCTCTAGAAGACAACATTGAAGGTGCTGATCTAGAAGATCACATTGCCCGCTTGATGGCAACACAGGCAGGTAATGACATTGAAGATGTAATCCTTAACGGAAATACATCTCTAACTTCAGATGCACTATACAAGTCATTTGACGGTATTGTTAAGAAGGCAAAGGCTAGCGGTCACGTTGTTGACGCAGGTGGAGCTGCAGTAAGTCGTGCTGTATTTAACAGCGCTCTTAAGGCTCTTCCACGTAAGTACAAGCAACGCCGTTCAGATCTTCGCTTCCTAGCAGGATCAAACTTGATTCAAGATTTCCTATATGCTAACAGCATTGGAACAAACAACACAATTCCACAAGATATTGCTTCAAGCATTATCCGTGGACAAGAGGTACAACCATTAGGTGGACCTGCAGGATATGTGGCACCATTCGCATTCGGTATTCCGATTGTTGAAGTTCCACTTCTTCCAGAAGCACAAGATGGCGATTACACAGGAGAGACTGGCAACCACGGAGACATCCACTTGACATTCCCAAATAACGTAGTTATTGGTATCAAGCGTGACGTAACTGTTTACCGCTTCTTCTGGCCACGTAAGGACTCAATTGAGTACACAATGTATACTCGTGTTGGTGTTCAAATCGAGCAGGCAGATGCCTGGGTCGTTGTGAAGAACGTAAAAGTAGCTTCATAATAGGATTAATTCCGCAAGAAAGGCCCCCAATTAATTTTGGGGGCTTTTCATTTTAATTTAGTAATGCTATAATTAAATAACCTAGATTAAGGAGATTACTATGTCATTCGAGACATTAAAGATATCTGAACTTAGAAAGATCGCTGAAGATTTCGGCGTAGACACAGAAACATTAAAGAATAAAAATGATATTGTTGCATCCCTAGCAGACGAAGGCGTTACTTGGGCGGTATATCAAAAAACCATTAAAGACGTAGAGGATGCCAAGGAAGATATTTCTCACGAAATTCTACCTAAATTTGATCCAAAAGCGGAGCAGCCAGAAAATACTGTTTTAGTTAGAATGACAAGAGCTAACTTTAGGTATGATATTATGGGATTCACCTTTACTAAAGATCACCCATTTGTGGCAATGGATAAAGAAAAGGCACAAGAAATTTTTGACAAGGAGGAGGGTTTTAGATTAGCTAATCCAAAGGAAGTTCAAGAGTTCTATAGCTAATAAAACCCATGTATGGCAGAGGTATACAAAAATTCTAACGCACCAATAAGTACAAAGATATTTTTTGGTGGAGAAATTGTTGACGCAGACTCAACAGTTTTAGTTCAGCTATACGATATTACTAGTCCTTCTGCATCTACAAATCCATATAACCCAGGCACCCCAGTAGGAATATACCAGGCAACAAAAGTTGAAACGGATACTGGATCATATAAATTAAACTTACCATTTACATTAACGACTGTAGATAGAAAATTTAGGGTTCACTGGATTTATCAGTATCAAGGTCAAGAATTAATGCATTACACATTTGCCGATGTAGTAACCCCATACTGCAATATAATTGAGGCCATAGAGGATTTAAACATAGGATCAGATCAGTCTGACCCAAACTATAAGACATATCATGAAATTGCCATGGCTGAAAAGTATGCTAGAAAAATAATTGATGACTATACTGGACAGAACTTTACTCTGTATACAGACACAGAAACAGTATATGGATCTGGCTCAGACATTCTACCAACTTCATATAAACTTCATACTTTAGAAAAGCTATACGCTAATGATATTTTATTAATAGACAACATTAATCAAATAAACAATATTGGCTATAACTTACAGGTATCAGAATCTGGTTTTGGTATAAGATTAAATAGAAATAATATAGTTGACAACACAGTATACGTTGCAAATGGAATGGTTCCGCCATCTCTATACGGAGAAGGATTTTTTAATAAAAATACAACATATATTTTGCAAGGAAAATTTGGATGGAATAGAGTTCCAGACGAAGTAGAGCAAGCATGTATACAGCTCATCGGACATTTCTTTGATAAAGATAGACACTGGAAAGATCAGTATGTAAAATCAATACAGACATTCGACTGGAAGATTGATTATAATTCAGACATTCATTCTGGCACAGGCTGCGCCTACGCAGACAAGCTTCTATCCCCATATGTTTTAAATCAAATGGTTGTGATCTAAATGTTTTCAGTCATAGACTCAGTTCTGTCTATGAAAATGGATGTGTATAGACAGTCTGATGCACAGAATCCAGATACTGGGGCAATCATAAAAGAGTGGAATTATTACAAGACACTAGATTGTCATGCAAAAGGCGTCATTAGCAATTCAGCTACTACCCGCTCAAGCGATAAGCAAGTATTTGATAATAGATATTTAAACGATCAGGTGATTCAAATTAGAACATCTGAGAGACTTATTCTCAGAGAAAAAATTACTAACGTTAGAGATAAAGACGGTAATATAATCTGGGCAGAGATTAACTTTCCCACAGAAACACCAACAGTATTTGAAGTAATAGGAACAACCCCGATAACAGATCCATTTGGAAGAGTAATTGGATACAACTCATCTATGAAGAGATCGGAGAACCAGCAAATTGGAATCTAGTAAATTACTGGTACAGGCAGCAAGCAGCCTTGAAAGATTAATGGTTGGAAACTCAAGAGATGCCTCAATTAAGGATAGCAATGTAGCGCAAATATCTGCAGCAATATACTATCAGGCTAATGTCATTGCTAAATTGACAGAAAGCAAGCAATTTAAAGACAAATTTAAATCTGTGATATTCGCACAAATTCTAAAAGACTTTGGAAATTATGTAGACGCACAGGCTAGAGTAAAACCTAATTCCCTACATCATATGTATGAGTGGAAAAAGGCAGGAGATGAAAAGGCAAGACTATTTAATCTAAGAATGATAGATGGAGAAGGAGTCTCATTTAAAATATCTTATGAGTATAAATTATCTAAATCATTTGTTCCAGCCCCAGAAGGAAGAAGAAGACACGTATTCTCAAATAAAGCTTCCGTGATGGAGGCTGGAATGCCTCTAATAATTGCTCCACGCCATTCTGAGAGGCTTGTATTCGATTCTAATGGTCAGACTATCTTTATGCCCAAAGGGGCCTCAGTGACCGTTAAAAGGCCTGGAGGAAGCGGTGTAAAAAATCAGTTTACTTTAAAGTATAGTATATTTTTTAGAAGTCAATTAGTTAATCAATCTATTAAGGCTTCAGGATTCCAGAGACTATTTAACTCATCATTGACAAAAGCAATGAATCTTCCAGCATCAATTAAAAAGGTTCAATATTCATTCTCACCAAATACTATTAGATCTATGGCGGACTCAGCAGTAACACAATCATTTGGAGGTGCAATGGTATGACACCTGATTATAAATTAGACGCTATGTTTGAGCTAAGAAAATTTTTATGGAGTAAGCTTGTTCTGACTGGAATATTCGATAATGATGAATACTACAGCGACAACCTTGCCGAAACAATAATTCCAATTATTCCAGTTCAGCAGGCTCCAGAAATGAATCAATTTTTGAGCGGGAAAAAGCATATAGTCTACGATAAGATAGGTACCTCTTATGAGGAAAACTGGATGGTATGCTGTGAGCAAATCCTATTTACAATATACTCCACAGACTTTTCGGAAATTAATGAAATTAGAAACTTTATGATGGATCAGTTTAGAAGAATGGATGAGTCTGCTAGGGATATAAATAGGTACTCTGGATTATCTGATAAATTTAAATTTCATAGCATATTTATAGCAGATATATCTCCAACTGAGCCATCTCAAGAATTACAGGGATTCCTCTCTGCAGACGTCATTTTAGAAGTAAAGTATTCAAGAATGGTCGACTCAGTAGGTAGATTTTTATAATTTGCCTTATAGCCTATTATGGCCTAAAATTGGACTAGAGGAAAGAGCCTAGCCAGCGAAACAAATTTTTAGAAACCACAGGAGGTGGAAATAAATATGGCAATTCAAAATACAGGTAATGCCCGCAATATTCTTGTAGGAGCATCACCACTATTCTTGACAGTTGAAGATTCAACTGTTTCAGGGTATGTTGAAGACATGGAAGCAGGATCACTCAGCGCTTTTGTTGCAAACAAAAACAGATCTGTACCAGCTTTCGTTCCGTCACAATCATACACTACTACATTAAATAACGTCGAGACAGTATCAGCAGCAACCGACACACCAGCAGGTACAAAGGGTGCAGCATACCGTAACGTAGGTTATACAAATAACGGTCTTCAAATTACTTACAATCCAACATACGATTCAGTAACAGTAGATCAGTTGCTAGATACAGCAAAGCTTTTCAAGTCTGCGATGGAAGTTATGATCGCAACAGAAATGTCAGAAGGAACACTAGAAAACGTTCTAGTTGTATTCGGACAGAAAGCTGCAACATTAAATTCAGGAACTCTAGGATTAGAGGCAGGAGCACTTGGCTCAGCCCCTACAGAGCGTCAATTAATTGCAGTTGGACAAGCTCCAACTACAGCAGTTAACGCAAACACAGAGCGTGTATACTATGCACGTCGTGTTCTATCTGTTCAGCAATCACAGTTCTCTCTATCACGCAGCACACCAACAACATTCCCAGTAACCTTCCGTCTTTTGCCATCAGGTAGCTCAAGCTACGTTGGCTCAGAGTACGGTAAGATTATTGACCGTGTAATCACTGCATAATAATTTAATTAAATTATTAACGGAAGCCCTCAGAAATGAGGGCTTTCTGCTTGTATTATTAAATCAAGTTTAGTATAATGATTAGGACTATCCAAGGAGGATATAAATTGGCTACAACCGTATACGACGTAGAAGAAATCACCTTACAGAATGGTGACAAGGTCCGACTTAAGCCCTTAACAATTAAGGCGCTAAGAAAATTTATGGCGGCTATCGCAAAGACAGCAACATCTCAAACAGAGGATGAAACACTAACAATTCTTATTGATGCATGTGCCGTTGCTATAGAACTACAACTACCAGAGTTAGCAAACAACAGAGAGGCATTAGAGTCAGCATTAGATATGCCAACTATTAATCGCATCCTTGAAGTTTGCGGAGGAATTAAACTAGACGACCCAAACCTGGGAGCGGCAGCAGTTCTTCCTGGTCAGAACTCGATCTAGCCGCTCTTGAAGGAGAAGTTTTTCTTTTAGGTAATTGGAAAAATTACGAAGAACTAGAAGAAAATATTTCTATGCCAGAGCTTATACAGACTTTTAAATCTATGCAAAAAACTGAAGAAGAGAAAAGAAAATTTCTAGCATCTCTTCAGGGCATAAATTTAAATGAAGAAAAAGAAGAAGAAGGTTCTACCTTTGAAGATGTACGAAAGAGAGCACTTGGAATAGATACATCATCTGATGATGTTGTTTCTTTACAAGGCCCTTATGCAGCAGAAGCTGGTTTCGGAATCGGAGCAGGGTTAGGATACTCTAGGGAGTAATATAGTTAAATGGCCGACGAACAAATAGTCACCAATATAGTCGCAACCTCCGACTTTTCAAATCTTATTACAGATCTCAATAAGGTTTCTTCGGCATTAACAAAATTACAGGATAAGCTTCAGGCAACAAATAAAACATTAGCCGCACAAGTTGCGGTGATGAATAGATCATTCGCAGATACCATAAGAAGTACTGGTCAATTCTCTACACACTTTGTTAGCTTAACATCTGATGTAGATAAGTTTGGACAGCAATTAGATAGAGGCCAAATGAAACTTGGCCAGTTCTTCAGGGTATATGCTCAGCATGCTAAATCAAATGGCGGATTAATAAGAGACTTAGCAAAACAACAAGTTCAACTACAAAACTCAGTTCTACAGCCACTAGGCAAAAATGCTGAAGGGTTAATGCAATACAATGTTCATATTCCAAGAGGAATTGATGTAATAAAGAACAAGACAGCAATTGCAAGACAAGAACTTCAGATCATGAATAAGGTTGTTCAAGAGGGCGCAGGACAATTAATTAACTGGGGTAAAAATACACAGTGGGCAGGACGTCAGTTAACAGTAGGTCTTACTGTTCCGATGGCGGCATTTGGTAAAGCATCAGCTGATGCATTCAGAACTGCTGACGAACAATTAGTTAGATTAACAAAGGTTTATGGTGGTATATCTCAAACATCTAGTTCAGAATTATTGAAAGTAAGAAAAGATGTAATAGAGACAGCTAGACAAATTTCAAAATCAATGGGTGCAAGTTTTAATGAAACAATTGGATTAGCAGCAGATATTGCAGCAACTGGTAAAACAGGAAACGAATTACTAAAGTCGGTTCAGGAAACAACACGTTTAGCAGTACTTGGTGAAGTAGATAGACAAGAAGCTATGAAGGCTACCCTGGCAATTCAAACAGCTTTTAAATCAAATACTGAAGAGCTAACAGAATCAATTAACTTTTTAAACGCAGTTGAAAACCAGACATCAACAACTCTAAACGATTTAGTAGAAGCAATTCCAAAAGCTGGACCAATTGTTAAAGGTCTAGGCGGAGATGTAAAAGACCTTGCCTTATACCTTACAGCAATGCGTGAAGGTGGAATTAATGCATCTGAAGGAGCAAACGCATTAAAGTCAGGTTTAGCATCTCTTATTAATCCAACTAAAGTAGCAACAGGCATGTTTGCTGATTTTGGCATAGATTTAAAAAATATAGTACAAAAAAATGCTGGAGATACAACTGCTACTATTTTAGAATTGCAGTCAGCATTAGAAACATTAAATCCTTTACAGAAACAACAGGCTTTAGAGCAGCTATTTGGTAAGTTCCAGTTTGCACGTATGAACGCATTGTTTGAGAATCTTGGAAAACAAGGAAGTCAGACACTACAAGTACTAGACTTGATGAAGGCAAGCAGTCAAGATTTATCTAATTTAGCAGGACGAGAATTAGCACAAGTAACAGAGTCTGCTTCTGGTAGATACCGCAGAGCCCTAGAAGGATTAAAAGCTGATCTTGCAGCCGTAGGAGATCAATTCTTGAATATTAATACAAGTCTTATTAACTTTGTAGATGGAATATTGAAGTTTATTCAGAAACTTCCAGACCCAATAAAGAAAATACTTGGATTCCTGGGAATGTTTACTGCAGCGGCAGGACCTTTAATTATGTTAACTGGTGTTCTTGGAAACTTCTTTGGATACATAATCAAGGGTGTATCTCATATGAGAGCATTATTTAAAGGCGGAGAAGGATGGAAACTTTTAACACCAGAAATTTTAGCAGCTAATAAAGCTGGTAATTTAGTAGAACAAACATTTTATAGCGATGCAAAAGCCGCAGCAGTATTAAAACAATCTATTGCTGGTCTAACAGCAGAGTTTGCAGTATTACAGCAAAAGGCTACGTCTGCTGCAGTATCAATTAATCCAGGAATTTCAACTATGGCTGGCAATGTTATTGTTGCAGGAGGCCCAAGAGTAGTAGATCCTAGACATCCATTAGTTGGAAAGCCTGACACAAGAGCAGCAGCACATCATAATCCAAGAGGAATGATGACTCAGGCACAAAGAGATGCTCAAACAATTCACTCAGTAACACCAGGATCAATTGATGTAAACCAAAGAATTGGTACAACTCCTCAAATGTTTATGTCTGGAGACCTTCCAAAAATTGAAGGACTTACAGCAGTAAAGGGAGTATCAACTGGAATAGTTGCAGGAGAAGCAGCTAAGTGGCATGCTCTTATGGGATCACTTTCGATGTTGAGCAAAAAAGAAGTTGCAACATTAAAGAAAGAAATTGCAAGAACTGGAACTTTTAGCACAGACATAAGCCAGTCATTTGGACAACTTCTTCCAGTAATGACAGATATAACAAATAATGCTGCAAGAAGATCTGCTCAAATAGTTGCACAACTTCAAGCTGGAAAAATTACTTTAGATGCAGCCCGTTCAAAAATTATTGCATTAAATGCTGAAATAGAAGCAATGATGGCACAGGCAACAACACAAGTTGCAACTGGTCTAGGACGAACAGCATCATTAACTCAGACACCTTTAACTGGACAACCTATTGTAAGTCCTACAGGAAAATCAAATATTAAAGAAATTTTTAGATCTGGGAGAAAAGGCAAAGCGGTAATTGATACTATTGCCAGATCTCTTGGAATTAGAACTTATGGAGCTGGATACTCAACAGAAACAACTATACCTAAAAAGATGGCTACTGGTGGAATTGTTCCAGGAGTTGGTAATACAGATACATATTCTACAACTCTTCCAGAAGGTGCATTTGTTGTAAATAAACAAGCAACTGCACAAAATATGGATATCATCGCCCCAATGCTTGGAATGAATATGGGCGGACAAGTTCCAGTAATGCTTACTCCTGGAGAAGCAGTAATTGATCCTAAAACAGCTAGCGCTAATTTAGATACACTTTATGGCATTAATGGTCCAGGAGCACAAGGACCTGGATATAGGCTAGGTGGATACGTACCATCTGCAATAGCAAACTCAATTCTTAGCGCATTTAAAATTTCATCAAGATCTACAAAGTCAGCAAAACTTCTTGGTAACTGGGGAATGCTTTTACCAAAAGGCATTAACAGCGGACTTGCTGGCAACAAGAGCGTAAGAGGCGCAGAGTTAATAAAATACACACAAGATCCTTCTAGACAAACATCCGTTGGAGAATTTTTAGCTCACGTAGGAGTTCCTGCAAAAGAAATTAAAAGAATTCAGTCTAACATAGCTAAAAAAATTACAGAATCAATAGACCCAAGAGATTCTTATAACGATGCAATGTTAGGCCAAGTATCATTTTCTGTTATAGATAAAGAAATCAGATCTCTTGAAAGTAGGCTCCCAGGAATATCTTTAGCATATCAAAAAGATAGAATGACTCCTGGAAGAAGAGATACACGCAAAACTCCTAGAGCTGGAGAGACACAAGCAGAAGCAGATAAACGTGGCGGCGGAAGCCCTACAGGACTAAGAGCGCCAGGTGGAAGAAAGAGCGGATATAAAACTGGAAAAGACGGAGAAGCCTTTGCTCATTTTACAGATGCAGACTTTGAAGAAAACTTAGCTTTAATTGGACAGTCAATGGGGCACATGGTTGGAGGTTATAATCCAGCAGTCCGTGGCATACATCCAAATAGTTATTCTATTAATTCACATGGCAGAATGACAAATCTTGGGATGCCTTTACGAAAGTTAGAACGTGGATGGTCAAATCCAAGATATGTGGCGCCTGATCCAAATTCAATAGCATTAACTAATAAATGGAGAAGAGGATATAACTCTGGCGGAATGGTTTCAATGCCAAGATCAATTCCAGTTCCACAACAAAATGGTAAGTATAATATGGGCGGAAAAGTTCAAGGATACAATGCTGGCGGAATGATTGCATCCACACTACTCGGACTACTTGCATCACAAGGAGGCTCAGCGCTTGGATCTAAGTTTGGCGGAGAAACTGGTTCAATGATTGGTGGAATGTTAGGATTCTCAATTCCAGGAATGTTAATGGCTGGTAGAGGACCTAGAATGGCAAAGGGTTCAGAAGAAGCACAAGGATTCTATGGAAACAAATTAGACAAATCAATTATAGGTAATACTAAGTTTGGCGCATCTTTAGCAAATACTGCAGCACAAGGATCTAAGGTATCTAGAGTCCTTATGGGAATGGCTGGTATATTAACAAAGACAAACTTAATTTTAGCTGGAGTCACAACAGCAGCAGTACTTGGATATAAAGCTTGGCAAAATCATAAAGAAGCACTTAGACTAAATCAATTAAGTTATGGCTTAACAGCAGAGGCAGCTCAAAAGGCTGGATTAAAGTTTGTTGATTATAATGCTAAGATCAAAGATTCTATTAATAATGTAAAGATGGTTACAGAAAGAAACAAGCTTATGTACGAAAGCATGAAGAGTGCTGGATTACCTATTCAAATGACTATTGAGCAATATAAGAAGTTAAGAAAAGAAGTTAAGTCTACAATGTCAGATTATGTAAAGATGATTGACAGAGCTAAAGACGGAGACCTTGCTTCTATGGCAGAAAGATTAAAGACACAATTTATTGCTGCTGGAATGTCTGCAGATGAAGCAGCAAAGAAGATTTATATAGCCTTTACATTATCTAATAAGGCTGCATCAGCAGCTGTATCAACAGTTGGAAATGCTAACTTTAATAAAATAATTGATGCTCAAACAGCAGCAGTTCAAGCAATGGAATCATTTAATAAGGCAGCATCATTTGAGGACGCAAAGACACAGGCAACCGCATTAAACACAGCTTTGCAGGCAGTAGATGGAAGCCTAGAAAATATTGTATCTGAAAGTCAAAAGAAAGCTGATGCGGATAAAACTGGAAAGACTGAAGTTATCAGTAGATATGAAGCTGAAAAACAAATGCTTAATGGAATTACTTCAAATATTAAGGGACAGAAAAAACTTACTCAAGGATTAATTGATGAGCTAGCAAAACAAAACCCACTTATAAGAGACTTTGCTACTACACAAGACACAGTACTAAGCCTTTGGCAGAAGATGAGATTAGCAGCACAAGGGTATACTGGTGATTTAACAATGGGTGCTCAACAAACTAAAGCACTGTATACAGTCTATAATAAAGTTGCATCAGCTGTAGAAGCTAAAAATAAAGTAGGTGCATTAAAATCACAGTATGCTAATTTAAATACATTACAGACACAGCTAGAAAAAGCTCAGAATGCAGCAAAGGGACAATCTGTACAACAACAGATTGATTCAAAGAAAGCAATTGAAGCTATCGATGATAGAATTAAAAAGATTAAAGAAGAGGCAGACGCTAGACGTAAGGCTCTTTCTCAACAACAACAAGATGAAGATTCTTTAACTCAAATAAAGAAAAAGCAGTTAGAGTATCAGCAAGCACTAGCTTCTGGAGATATGGCTGCTGCAGCACAGGCTCAATTAGATATACAGTCATTAAATAGACAGCAACAGGTAACTCAGGCAACAAGAGCAATTGATGATAAAGAATCTTCAGATATAGCCAAGTTAGAAAAACAAAGAGACGCTCTATCCAAGAAAGAAGAGAATCTTGCCAACAAGGCTGCATTAGCAGCGGAGTCAATGGGATCATTAACAGAAAAGATTAGAAAGCAACAAGAAGCAATTGATACATTTAATTCTGCAGTGACTAACTTACAAGTAGCAATCATTGAAAAGAAAAAAGATATAAGCGGAGAGTCTGCGGCTGTTGTAAAGGCTGGAGAGGCAGCGGGAGTTAAAACAACTGGATCAGATAAAGTTGGTGTTTATGATGGTAGCAGGTTAACATATAGAGATAAAACTCCACAAGAACGTGCAAAAGATTTTATGCCAAAAGATTTAAATAAGACCTTGAATACGGATACAGTTTACGTAAATGCAAAAAACCTTATTGATAACGCTGGTACATTTAATAAACCAAAAGATTTTGGTAGAGTTCCTGGGCTAGATCCTAGAGATATTTATAAAACAGCATGGGGCAGAATAGGCCCAAATAGCGCACAGCAAAAGGTTGAAGAGTATGCTAGACAACAAGGAGTTAAGCCTGGGCAGCAGTTTACACTTGGAGCTGGAAACAAAAAAGATAATACATACAAAGATTATCAATTTAGAGTAAGAGAAGACGGAACCGTCGTCCTTGTTAAAAAATTTGCAGCTGGTGGAATGGTCACAAATAGACCACTTGCAATGCCTAAGTTTAATAAAATGGGAATGGGCGGACCAGTAGTTAATTCAGTTCCTAGATATAATTCTGGAGGATATGTATCTTCATCTAAGTCTTCTTCATCTTCAGTTATTATTAAAAATTTAAATGTCGAATTTCCAACTACCCCACCTAATGCTAAAGAATTCTATGCACAAATAAAAGAAATAGCAAGACTAGAGGGAACTAAGGTTTCAGATGGGAAAAGAGCATAATGTCAACTATATATCTTCCAGTAGGATCGGTTTTATATTTTAATTCAACAATTAAAGTATCAGAGCATAATCGTCAACCAGTCTCAATTGGTAAGACAAGAATTGAACAAACTAAGAGAATGTCTAATGGGCTTATGCGTAAGTTCTTTATTGCCGATAAGGAAACAATTAGCGTTTCTTGGAACATGCTACCTTCATTTACAACTATGACAGTTGACGGAGGATATGGGGCAGTAGACTTAAAATCATTTTATGATGGATCTGCTACAAAAGCAGCGGGAGCATTATCAGGAAGATCCTCATTTGATGTAACCATTGCATATGGCAATACAACAAAAACAATGGAAATGATGTTTACAAGTTGCTCATTTGAAATAGTTAAGCGAAATGTAAAGGAACAAACAACAGACCTTCCCCAAGAGTTTTGGAACGTATCTCTTTCTATGGAAGAGGTATAATGATAGATTCAGGTAAAACAGCTTTACAGAATATATTCAAGCAACAAAAAACAATTCAAGTAGAAGCTGGTTGCGAAATTGAATATAACATGAATTCTTTAATTGATGGAATAACTATTTCTTCTGCCACTCCAGACTCCTCATATACATCACAAATATCTGGATGGCCAACAGGAAAAGCAAACCCATACAAAAAGCTTTTTCCAATAGATTCAATAATTAAACCATTTAGACCACTAGATTCAGGAATCAAGTACTTTGTATTTTTGTCAAACGATACGACATCAAATACATTTTCTCCATATAGATCTTTACAATATCCATCTTCTCAGCCGAGAATATACTATCCAGGCGTAACCACTCAGTATAAATATTGGCTAGGGGCTAAAGACACAAATGTAAATTTAACATTAACATATAAGCAAACATCTAGCTCATCTATTGGCAACAAGCATGCATTGGCAAATAAAATAGTTATTAGGTTTGAAAAGTATCACGCTCTTCCATTATCGTATACTGTCACCGTAACAAGGTCTGATGGGTCAATACAGACTCTAGGCCCAATCGCTCCACCATCAAGTGGAAATATTGAATTAAACTATACTGGATCAGCCTGGACTCAGCATGCATTAACAGAGCCAGTTTCTTATGCTACTCCAATTTCAATTAAATCTATTAATCTAGTTGCAACATCTCCAGGCGGTGGAGAAGTAATTGGAGTCATAGAACTATCTGCAAGATGGGTAAAGGACATATCCTCAGACGTAGTATCATTTGATATACAGAAAGAGTCATCATCTTCTTCAGAAGACATATTGCCAGTAGGATCAGTTACTGCTAATAGCATAACAGCAAACATAGTTAAATATAATCAATCTACATTGCAGACAGTCTCATATAACAGAGAGTCAACATCGATTGATCCATCATTAATATACTTAGTTAAAAATGCAGAAATAAGACCATTCTTTAAAGTTTATCATTCTGGTGGAACTACAGTTGCAGGCTCATATGATAAGGTTAAACAAGGAACATTCTATATAAATGATTTCAATATTGATGCCTATGGAGACACATCCATAAATGCTCTAGATGGATCAAAGTATTTAATGGAAACATTATGCCCAGATATTGTTTGTGAATTTTATCCAGTAACAGCAATTTTAAGAAGATTATTAGATTCAGTAGGGTTTTCAAACTATAACTTTAATTTACATGCTACATCAGAAACATCAATTCCTCAGATTAATTATTGGTGGACAGACGATACTACAACAGTATGGCAAGCAATTCAAGATCTATGTAGAGATATTCAGATGAACTCCTTCTTTGATGAAAACAATGTTCTTCAGTTTTATAGCAGAGACTACATATACGATAAAGCAAGGTCTTCTGTATGGGATTTTTACAATGAAGCAGAGGGTTCTTCTTTACCAAACATAATTGATTTTACTCAAAAAGAAATAGTTGCAGCAAACTATGTAAAAGTTTTATGGCAATCAGCTTTAACATCTAACTACACTGGAACATCAAGCGAGCTTTGGACAGCACCAACAACATTTTTAAGTGCTGGTGGATTACAGCAGTCTATAACAGACTCACAAATGGAACTTGTGATAGATACTAAAACAATAGATATATATTCAAAACAACAGGCATTCTATAACTTTTCAGGTTTTGTTTTGATAGACTCTGAGATTATTGAATATGAAGCAATTGGTTATGACGTAACTTTGCAAAATGGAACAAAAGAACATCAATGGATTTATTCAGAATCTGATGTAAATAAATACAGGTCGTTATCAAAACCTGGATACGAGGACGTCAATAATCCAGCAAACACATCTTACTTTAAGCCAAGCGGAAGATACAAGGTTAAAAAGAGAGGTGCACTTGGAACAGTAGCAGCTGCACATTCATCTGGAAATTCAAATCTAGGAAATTGGACTGGAAGAGAAGTAACTTGGGATAACAAGGCAACAACAACATATGGAACTTCAACAACCCCTAGCAGTTTAGATTTTTATTATAACGTTAAGCCAAAACAAATATCTTTAACTAGCGTTGAGTTAGACTTTGTTGAGCCTACTACTAATCCTACTTCATATATAGTAGAAGTTCAAAGATTAAATGATGATGGGTCAAACGATGGAGCAGCAATAACTCTTCCAGCATTTACTGGAAATCCCCCATTATTAATTGAAAATCTTTTTCCAGGATCAAAGTATAAATTTAAAGTTACACCAAAAAACGGAGCTGTATCTGGAAATAGTATAATTAGTGCAGTTTTTACACTTAGCGCTGTATCGTATAATGGAAACTTCTCTTCTAACCCAGTATTAGCAACAGCATTAACACCAGGAAAATCTTACCTGACATTAACTAATTCAACAACAGCTAAAGATAAATATGTTATGGCATATAGAGACTTCAATGGAATTAATTTAACTTCTTTTACACCAAACACATCTTATCCGCCATACTCATATACCCCAAATACATATAGCGAAGCATACTACGCATTTGGCACTAGCATATTTTTAGATTCAGATATAAAATCACAAGCATCGTCAGCTGGCATGGGATTCTTCGTTGATGATTTAGGGAAAACTGGATACTTTATTGTTGTTGAAACTACAAAATCTGCAACCGCAAAAGAAACTAAATCAGTTAGAATATTAAAAGCTGACGGGTCTGGAGTTAGAATATTAGCAGACTCACAAAGAACAGCCACGTCAACATTTGAAGGAGTATATGGCGGTAAACAGTACAACTTAGATGTCAGAGTTAAGGTTCTTGGAAACGATCTAAGCATTATTGCATACGTAAATGGATTTAAAATAGAGGCAAAAGATTCTAATGGGATGCTAAACGCCAAGGAGACCAATAAGATTTTAGATCAAACAAAAACAGTATCAGTTATTTGTGGAAATGGTACAGTCGCATTTGATTATGTTTATGCAACAGATATGAGTAAAACAAAGTATGAACAATCACTAGTTGACCCAAACATGTACCTAGCACAATTTTCAAATGATCTACTAGACATGTCATTTGGAGATATTGTATATGACGCCAAGAACTCAGAAAATACATTAAAGAGTCAAACAGTGGATGATTTTGGAACAGTAGTGAGAGAAATTTATTATGTTAAAACTAAGTTAAATACAAGACCAGCATTTCCTGTATTATGGTCTACTGGAGGAAACAAGGCAGTAAATATTATTGGACAGACAGTATCTAACTTTAATGCAGAGGCGTATGTATTAAATAATACTTCTACAACTGTTCCATTAAGTAACGGTGCCGAAGCTGGATTCTTTATATATGGAAACAGTATTGGTCAGTCTGGAACCTTAGAATATTCAACTGACGACAGTTCAGAATACGCAAATAAAGAACCAGTAATTTTTGAGTCTAGGTGGCTACAAAATGAATATGATGTCAAGCAATTGGCAAACTTTATAAAAAATAAAGCTATTAATAAGGGCAAACTTATAGACATGGAAGTATTTGGAAACCCATTACTTTCAGTAGGAGACATAGTTAAAGTTAAATATACCTATCAGGGACTACTTGGAACTGAATCCCTGATCATCACAGATATTAACCAATCTTTTCAGGAAGGAATAAATACATCCATTACATGTCGAACTTTGTAGTTGACCAAATGGTATAATATTAAAATGAAAGCAGACCAATCAAAAAATAGAATCCCGTCCAAAAAGATTACTCCAGGGACTCCTATTATTCTGCAAAAAGATAGTCCAGATTTAATATTTTTAAATCCTAAAAACGTTATTATTAAAGATGGTAGCGGATTTGTTTATGATAAATTTTCAGGTGGAATTAATTTAGGAACACTTGGAGACGAAACACAAGGCGGCGACGAAAGCGTAGACTCAGATAACCCGCTTCCATTTGTAGACACCGTTGATATGACAGATATAGAAAGCATCACATTTGAAGAATATATTGATCCTACAACAAAAATAACTAAATATAATGCTATAATTAAAATTAGAAACGGTAGCGTAAATGCAAGTAGTGTTGTAGGTGTAGATGCAAGAATTTATGATTCATCTTCATCATCATATACGGCCTCTACTGCAATCTCTGCTAATAGCAATAGCCCTACATTTATTACTCCAACACCGACAGTACCATCAGTAATTTTTGATAGAACTGGATCAACTGGAGTATCTTGGGGATGGAATGACTCAAGCGGATTTGGATCTTATGACTCAATATCCTATGAGTGGATTATAACAACTTTACAAACTGGAGGAACGGTTATTAGTTCAGGAACAAAAGCCTATCCTTCTTCATCATATTACGGTATAGGTGATAGCGGAAAAACTAGACAATATAGAATTAGCTCTTCACAAGGAGATACGCCAGCTTCTGCATCTGCAAGATGGCTTAAAGTTAGGACAGTGGTAACTGGAACAAATGGTAAAAAATACTATTCCAATTACTCCACTGCAATTTGATAGGGGACAAAATGATAAAAGGTGAATATGTAATATATGAAAACGGAAAAGAAATATTCCGATCCCCTAATATTATAACAAAGTTTGGCAAAAGATACTTCACACGCCAGCTTGCTGGAATGATTCAAAATAATTCTAAAGATATGGCAATCGGAATTAGTGAATCGAAGTCTATATCTACTGTTTCTGGAAACGGTACATCTATAACATTTACTACAACTTCTGCACATGGACTATCTGTGGGTAATAAGGTTAGCATTGTGAACGTAAATCCAATAGCCTACAATTTATCTGATGTTATAATTGATACAGTTCCAACATCCACTACTTTTACTGTACTGGGAACAACATCTTCAACATATGTATCTGGCGGGAATGTATGCTCAGACGTAGACACTAGACTAGGATTTGAAATATACAGAACTCCAGTATCTCTTGGAAGCACAGACATACAGGTTCAAAATGATACTGCTACATATTCAATTATTTATAAAGCTACAATACCACAAGATGTGTCTGGAGTTATATCAGAAATTGGATTATATCCATCACTAAGAACATCTTCAAATAGCTACGACAGCAAGTTTGTAGCAGATTTTGATAAGTACTTTGACTGGGTAGATTTAAATAATTATAGTCCAGCAACATCTCCAATTGGAGCAAAGGTAGGAGGAAATGTATTAACAATGACATCTAATGCTTCTTCCTCTAATGAGTATAAGACTAACATATCTTTAGATCTAGAAGGATATAGCAATCAAGATTCTTTAACAATTGCATACTATAAAGAAGATACAAATCTTAATAAGATTACTTTAAAGTTTTATAGCTCTGATTCAGATTATTATTATGTGGATATTACTCCACAATCTGGAACTGGACATAAAATATCTTCCGATATTAATTTAAGCACACTATTTGGAAACATAGTAGGGTCACCATCTAAATCAGAGATTATTAAAATTGGAGTGGTAATTGTTCCAAATGCTTCTACATCTACATCTGTAGGAATAGACTCATTAAGAATTAATGATGAGGATACCTTTGACCCTTTATTTGGATTACTAAGTAGAACAATTCTTTCTTCCCCATATTTAACTAAAATGGCTGGAAGACAAATAGACATAGAGTATAGATTAGACTTGGACTTTTAAATGGCATATGAAGACCTATTAAAAGATACCTCTAGGGTTGATTCAAGCAATAGTAATTACTTTTTAGTTACTATTACAGATATAGATGTAAACCAGTCATACCCAATTCAATTTAGATGGAAATATAATGATGGAACATTTTCTCCATGGTCTGCGGTTAGAGTAATAACAACTCCTGGAGAATCGGATCCAAATACTCCTAAATTTGTTTCTACAAATGTAGATGTGTCTACTCCTGGATTTTTAAAAATTACATGGGATGGAACTTCTGATGATGCTACACCAACACCACTTACAGATATAGATAGAGTAGATGTTTATATAAATGGTTTGCCATTTGATGGAACAAAGCCAGCAGCATCATTTAAAACAGCTGGCACACAAGTAATAGCAGCTCCAGGTGGAACATATCAAATAGTTTTATACGCTGTTTCAAAACTAGGTAAACTTTCACCAGTTAGCGCAGCAGTTACTAAAACAGTTTCAGACATAAGCAACCCAGTAGTTGATCCAGAAGATCCAGAAGCGCCAACCGTAACCGCAGGACTTGCATCTGTTATCGTTGAATGGAGTGGTAAAAAAACTGGTGGTTTAGATTTTCCCACAGGAAGCTTTGCTGGAGCAAAAGTATTTATAGGAACCTCAGCAGGATTTACTCCAAGTGACAACAACTGGGTACACACATTAAATTTTGCAAATGGTTCAAACAAAGTATCAATTGGCGTAGGAACAATTATTGATAAAACTGCTGGAACCCTTCTACAATACAATACTCCATACTATGTAAAAATAGATACGATTAACGCAAGTGGCACATCAAATAATAATCCCATTGCAGCCTCTGGTAATCCAATTACTGTAAATAAAGTTGCCGCAAGCGAAATTAAAACAGGAACACTTGCAGCAGATGCATCAATTACGGCTGGAATAGATGGTGGATCTAGGGTTGTTTTATCTGGTGGAGCCAACCCACTTGTAATATATGGAACTAATGGAACTACAGAATTATTAAAATTTACTGGTGGAGCAACTGGAACATTAACCGTAAATGGAGGCGGAACATTTACAGGAGATTTATCAGCTGGATCAGGATCCTCTATATTTAAATCAGATACAAGCGGAATATATCTTGGAAATGCAGTATATGCTTCTGCGCCGTTTAGTGTTTCTAGAAATGGTGTATTAAAAGCAGAGTCTGGAACTATTGGAGGATGGGTTCTTGGAAGCACATATTTACAAAATGCTTCAGTATCCCCAACAATCAAAATTGACACTACTGGAATTATAGTAGGATCTACATCTAATCCATATATTGATATCACATCTTCTGGTATTACTCATAGAAATGCAAATGGAACCGCAAGCGGCAAATTTACTTTAACCACTGGGCCGTCAGCGCAATTAACAATTGATGGCACATTTACAATTAGTGGGTCCTCAACCATTGATGGAACAGCAGCATCTACAGTTGTATCTAATGCTTCAACTGGGTCAACAGCAATTCAATCTGGAAATGGAGTTACAAAAAATTCTAGTAATCAAATAACTAGAATTAGTACTAATGGTGGAATTGTAGTTTCAAGTTCTACAGCTTCAAGCGGAGCAAGAGTAGAATTAACAAATACTGGATTTTATTCTTATAACGGAAGCGGTCAGGAAACTGTTAGTATAAATGCATCAGATGGATCCGCCTCATTTGCTGGAACAGTAAATGCTAATTCTGGATACTTAGGAAACTCATCTTCTGGATGGAATATTACATCTACATCGATAAATAATAACGCTAGTACATCAGCAGGAGTTACAGCAATTTTTGCAACCCCATCTGCTGGATATAGCATACTTGTTCCTGGAAAAATAGTTTCTGACGGCGGATTCCAGTCAGATCTTGGAATTCAATTAGTAAGAGGCGGAAGCACAACTTCAAACTCATTCTGGAAGTCTCTTGGAAACATGTCACCATTTTTTGACAACGGATATACAGTTGGCTCATCTAGCTGGAAATGGTCTGCAATATGGGCATACACTGGAACAATTCAGACTTCTGATCAAAGGCTTAAAAAAGATATTATAGAGTCTAGTCTGGGCCTAGAATTCATTAATGCTCTAAATCCAGTTTCTTATAAATGGATAATTGGAGGACGAAAGCCAATATATGACGAAGAAACAAAATCTTTTACAAGCACAGAAGATGTACCAGGAACAAGAACACATTATGGATTTTTGGCACAAGAAGTAAAACAAGCTTTAGATACGGTGGCACCTGGAAAAGATTTCTCTGGCTGGGTTCTAACAGATAAAGATGATCCAGAGTCTGAGCAAGCACTAAGATATGAAGAATTTATATCCCCAATGGTAAAGGCCATACAAGAGTTATCAGCAAGGCTTGACGCCCTAGAAGCATAATGCTATTATAGGTATCTACAGATAGGATAGTTATGTCAAATAAGGCAGAATTAGTAATTACCGCTCTACAACAGCGTATAGGAGAAATTGTATCTAATTATGAAACTCAGATTGCAGTTTTACGTGCAGAGATTACTCAACTTATGGAAGCAAATGATTCGAAAGAAACAGACACAGACTCTAACTAATCCAGTAATACTTCCATCAGGTCTAGCAGTAAAAACAGACAGTGGAGTATATTGGGTTAAAGACGGTAAAAGGTTTAAACTTATATCTGACCGTGCCGCAAAGTCATGGAATTTCCCTACAGTAAATGCTACAGATCAAGCAGTTTCCTCTATGAAAATTGTTGGAAAACTAGGATTCAGAGACGGAACCTTGATAAAGAACATAGCAGATGGTAAAATATATTTAGTATCACAGAATAAACGTAGGCATATAGTAACCCCAGATTCGTTTGCTAAATATGGCCTTAATAGATCTAGCACGATAGAAGTTAGTGAATCTGAAACAAATATGCACGACTTAGGAGAAAACTTATAATGGCATCTTTAATACCAGTAACTTTCAATGAAGGTGAGCCATTAGACGTTACTAAGTTAAATAATCTTAGGCTTAATATTACAGAAACATATGCTACGGCAGCGGCTCTTCAGAACGCTACTCTTGACGGCAAATCAATTCCAGTAATTGACTCTGGAACAGTACAGGTAAAAACTAAAGTTGGAAAATCAGATCCAGTAAATTTACCAATTAATCCAAACTTTTCTGGAACACCAATGTTTATTGTATCAATTGGTGGAGGGTCTACTTCTGGAGCACAGATCACCCTAGCTATTCAAAATGCAGCATCAGCCCCACAAGTATATGCAATTTCAAATAAAGCTGATTTAAATATAGTAGTTAATTATATAGCAATAGAAAAAAAGAGTATTTAGTACTTGACACCTCAAATCAATATGTTACAATTACTGTAACATTAAAGTCACGGCCTCGTGACTTTTTCCACATTAAGGTATAAAATGAGTAACGATTTAAAATGGATGCTATCTTCAGATCAGCAGTTTCCATATCAAGATGATAAGATGATTGCCCTGTGGTTTAAAGTCATGAAATGGTTTAAGCCAGACGTAGTTGACTACCTTGGAGATACAGATGATCAGGCATGCTATAGCAAATACACGGAAGGTAAGTCAGCAGAGTTTTTAAACTATCATAAGAGTGATAGTAAAGATTTAATTGTTCCAATGATGCGCCATGAAGCAAAGGGTGCAAGGGATTTTTATGCTAAGACAAGAGAGATGTTGCCAGATGCACAATTATTTTCAGCATTAGGTAATCACGATATTAGAATATTTAATTATGTAGACGCAAAGCTTCCAGAATATATTTCTGAGGTAACACCAGAGTCCATGTGGAGCTTAGATTCATTAGGATATGAATATATTTATTACAATGAATTACCAAAGAGACGTTTTGGAGACATTCACGTACATCACGGACTTTCAATTGCAGCAGGTGGAGCAGTAAGAAAAGACATGGAAGATCTACAAATATCTTTAATACGTGGGCACTCACATAGAATTGCTTCACATATGGTAACCTATGAGCTTAGAAATAATGGAGAAGGCGAAACACTTCGTGGCTACGAAATTGGTCACATGTGTGACGAAAAGAGTGACGGAATGAAATATAGCCAACACCATGATTGGCAAAAGGGATTTGCAGTTGCTCACATTGTAAATGATTACCCACATATTCAAATGATTCACATTGCCCCAGATTACTCATGCGTTGTGGATGGAAAAGTATTCACGCTATGATGAAATGTCAGAGATGTAAGGGCAGAGTATTTATTGATAGAGTGTTTTCACAAAAATTACATATAGAACTTTTCTGCATATTGTGTGGAAAACGATGGATGATCAACAAAGAATTGAATGCATTTGCCAAATGGTTAGATCAAAACGACAGAGAACACGCAAAAAATTACTCTATTTCTTCTTAAACGGGAAGATACATAAAGTAATTAGAACATCAAAAGCTAGGGATGAGCTAGTTGCTTGGTGCTACCCAGATAAAAAAAGAGTTATGTATGCCTATTCTCAGGTAAAAAAGAATATGGGTAATGCTTACTCTATTAAAAATGTATGCGAAATCTTAAATAGGCACAGAGTTACGGTAGAAGAATATATTCTTCAGGGCAAAATTAAAGAGCCTCAGAGAGTTTATCCTATTAGTAACCCAGACTCAACATGGTATAAGTTTATGTTTAGCGAGTCCGATATATACGATTTGCACCAATTTATACTAGATGCTGGCTATACAAAAGATTTTCCATCTAAGGCAGAATTGACTGCTCTTCTCAAACACAACTTAATATTGTATACTAAGACAGACGAGGGTAGCTTCGTACCAGTATGGAAGGCGGAATAATGGCAGAGACTAGAGTAAAGGTAGATCTTTCTTTTACTAGAAATCTTGGTAACTACGAGAGTATCAAGATAGGTATTGGTATTGAGGATGATATTAGGCATGGAGAAAATGTTGATACTGCAACAGAAAGAGTTTATAAGTTTGTAGAAGAAAAGCTTATTCAAAAAACTCGTGAGGTAGAGGAAGAATTAAAGCATGGCAAATAATAGAGAGCCTTATATTTTGCTAACAATGTATCAAAATCTATATAGCGAAAAATATGGTAAGGCTGCTACTATAAATAAGTTTAGAGAGAAGTGGGGAATGCAAGACGTTATAGAGAGTGTTGGCTTTGATCGTGCAAAACAACTTATTGAGTATTATTTCACAACATCAAAGATAAACCACACACTGCAATTCTTCTTCTATAACTTTGACAAGCTAGACATAATGCAAAAAGAAATTGAAAAGGATAAAGCAAACCGTAAACTATTACGGCAGGCTACTAAAAGATTAGTGGAGGGCGGAGAATAATGAATACAGAAGCAACTTTAATATCTGCGGTATGCAAAAATAAAGACATTAGCACTCTGCTAGCAGACAATGTTGATGAACTGTTTACCTCTCATAGAGATATATGGGAAGGCCTAAAATCGTATTACTATAAGTTTAAAGCTGTGCCAGAAGTTGGAGTTCTTCAGGAGAAGTTTAAAGACTTTGAGCCAGACAATAATGTAAAAGCAGAAACTGGATACTATTTAGATACACTAAAGAATGAATACCTTTCTGCAAGACTAAAGAGTGTTATTCTTAGAAGTGGTTCTGCATTAAAAGAAGAGGCAGCATCCAGAGTACTTGCTGAAATGCAAAGTCAGTTAGCAGGCCTATCAAAGTTTACAAACAATGTTCGTGACTTAGACGTAACAGATTTAGAATCAGCAGAAAGACATTTTCAATCAGTAAAAGATCGTTCTGCAGTAATGGGTGGAAGTCCAGGAATATCAACTGGATTCCAAGCTATTGATACAGCATATCCAACTGGTATGGCTCCAGGACATTTAATTGTTGCAATTGGTTGGCCAGGAAAAGGTAAGACATGGTTCACATCGTATCTTGCATGTAAGGCATGGGAGCAAGGATTTAAGCCAATGATCATATCCCTTGAAATGTCTCCAGAAAATATGCGTGATCGTATTTATACAATGTTGGGATCTGGCCTATTCAAGGCTAGTGATTTATCAAAAGGTGATATTAATATAGATGATTTCAGGACGTGGGGTAAAAAGAAGTTTGAAGGAAAGAATAGCTTTGTCCTTGTATCTAATGAAGGCACGGCTGAAGTTACTCCTGCTACGGTACAAGGTAAGATCGATCAGCACAAACCAGATCTCGTTATCTTGGATTATCATCAGCTCTTTAATGATAATAAGCGCAGTAATTCTGAAGTAGAGCGTAACCGTAATATTTCTCGTGAGTTTAAGTTGCTTGCTGTATCTAATAATATTCCAATTATAGATATTACTGCTGCAACTGCTGACGACATTTCAGATCAAGAGAATCCGCCTATGATGTCACAGGTTGCTTGGTCAAAAGCAATTGAGTATGATGCTGATATGGCTATGGCTATTCATAGATATCCAGGAACAAATTTAATTGAAGTTGTTTCAAGAAAGAATAGACACGGGCACGAGTTTGATTTCCACCTAGACTGGGATATCAATAGAGGTATTATTAAAGAGTTATATGACTACGTACCACCACAAACAAATTAAAAGATTTCAGGTGTCTGTACAATTTCGTGACGATTCTGACATAATTAGAATGAGGCATCAGTACGAAAGCTTATTGTTAGATAAAATGCGTGGAGATGGATATGCAAGAATACTTGACATAGACACTGCATTTTCGATAGAATTTACTGGAGAGACATGGAAGTTCTTAATGACTCTTCAGGGAATATACGTAGGAAGGAAAAAGGCATGGCAATCAGAGGGAATTACGCAAGGAAAGTTGATTCCACGCAGTACTCGCCAAACCACATTAAGTCAATTCTAAAAGGACTTGGACTTGATATAACTGGTGAGACGTCAAATGATTTCCTATGCTACTGCCCATTTCATTCTAATAGACACACTTCAAGCTTTAGCGTAAGCAGAGAGTATGGTGCTTTTATATGTTTTAATCCAGCATGCGGAGAAGCTGGAACTCTTATAGAGTTAGTTAAAAAGATTTTACAAAAAAATGATTTCCAAGCAATGAGATTTATTTCATCTAAAGAGGCAGAGATCCTAGATAACTTTGAAGAGACCATGTCTGATATGTTTGAGGATAAGCCAGACTTTCAAGAATTTAATAAGGAAACCATTTATAAGTTGCTTGAAGAACGAAAGAGCAACAAAGAGGCAAGCGACTATTTTATTTCTCGTGGTATTAATTTAGAGTCTATGGACTACTTTGACCTAGGTTATTCTAAAAATATGAAGATGGTTACCGTCCCAGTTCATAGTCCAGATGGAACATGCATTGGAATTGTTGGAAGGTCTATTGAGGGTAAGTCCTTTAAGAACAGTACCAATCTTCCAAAAAGTAAAACAATGTTTAATATACATCGTGCCAAAAGAGTCGGAGACAATGTTATAGTAGTAGAATCTAGTTTCGATGCAATTCGTGTACATCAAGCGGGATTCCCCAATGTTGTTGCTACCCTTGGAGGATTTTTATCGGTAGAGCAGCAAGGACTACTAAATAGACACTTTAATAAAATAACTATTCTCACAGACAACGATGTTGCTGGTAGAGAACTTGGCTACAGCATAGCCAATAAATTAAAAATGAAAGACATCTTGTGGGGATCGTATGAATATGGTAAGATATATCCTCATGGTGCAAAAGATGCTGGTGATATGACTGATGAGGAAATTAAAGCCTGCATAAAAAATTCTGTATCCAATATAGAATACAGATCTTGGAACTCGTGATATAATAAAAAATACAGATGGATATATACCATCAAATACAAAGGAGATATAAATGAGTATAGTAAAGGGTCTAAAAGACCTAAACAAGGCACTAGATAAGCCTACATATAGTGGCGGAGATGAAAGTAAGGCTCGCTGGCTTAAGATCGAAGACGGCGAAAGCGTTAAAATTCGATTCCTTCAGGAACTAGATCCAGATTCACCAAACTATAATGATAAACTTGGATGTGGCTTTATAGCACTTGAGCACACAAATCCAAAGGATTACCGTCGCAAAGCTTTAGACACAATGGAAACAGAAGGTCGTGACTGGGCAAACGAACAACATCGTAAAGACCCAAAGGCTGGCTGGAAAGCAAGAACAAGACTATACATTAATGTATTAGTAGACGATGGTAAAACAGAACCGTACGTTGCAATTCTTTCTCAAGGAACCAGTGGAAAGACTATTACACCTACCCTTATTGAATACGCTGGGGAAATGGGAAGCATTACTAATTTAATGTGGCGAGTAAAGCGCAACGGAACAAAAACAGACACAAGCTATACAATTATTCCATTAGCCAAAGATGAATCACAATTTGATTTCTCTGCTATTGAATTGTATGATCTTGAAAAAACTGCAGTTCGTCACGTACCGTATGGGGAGCAAGAAGCTTTTTATATGGGAGACGGAACAAACTCAGATGAGTCTTCTGCTACATCTAGCAGCGTAGACTGGTAAGACAAAAGTAAAGGCGGAGAGTTAAGTGTCATTCACACATTTGCATGTTCATTCATACTATTCATTGATGGATGGCCTTAACTCCCCTGCCGAACTTGTAAAGGCAGCAAAGGATGCTGGTCAAACAGCATTGGCAATTACAGATCATGGAACATTGTCATCACACCGTGAAATGCAGATTGCCTGTAAAGATCAAGGCATTAAGCCAATACTTGGAGTAGAAGCGTACATATCTCCCACAGATAGATTTGATCGCTCCTCTAAAACAGATAAGTCAATTCAGGCATACAATCACATTATTCTACTAGCAAAAAATAAAAATGGCTTAGAAAATATTAATACCCTTCAAGAGCTTGCCTGGAACGAGGGTTTCTATCATAAGCCACGTATTGATAGAGAGATTTTATTTCAGTACAAAGAAGGTATAATTGTTTTATCTGGATGCCTCAATGGATTAATAAGTAAGGCTATAGATAAAAAAGAATTCAGCGAAGCCAAAATGATGCTTAGCGCTTTTAAAAAAGAATTCGGTGGAGACTTTTACGTAGAGGTCCAGTCTCATAACCCAGAAGAAATTAATAACAAACTGCTAGAACTTGCCGATGAGCTTAAAATTAAAGCGGTGGCAACTGGAGATGCACATTTTGCTAAAGAAGAAGATCGTGTATTAGAAGAGGCAATGCTCATCCTATCAACATCTCCTAAGTCAGATAAAGAAGCAGACTTTGATATGTCTAGGAATATGAATAATATGCTAGATAGATTTAACTATCTATATCCTGATAGGAAAATATCATTTCAGAACTATAATTTATTCATTCAGTCTCGTGATGAATTACAGGCAGACTTTAATAAATCTAATATAGTTAGAACAGATATATATGATAATACTATGGAGATAGCAGATAAAGTCTCAGAATATGACTTCTACCAGGGTCTAGATCTTCTCCCAGTACCTAAGACAAATGCGGACGATAAGCTGTCTCAAATGGCCTTTAAAGGCCTAGAAAGGCTAAACCTATCAGAAGACACGGTCTATGTAGATAGGCTAAATGAAGAGTTATCTGTTATTAAAGATAAAGCCTTTGCATCATATTTCTTAGTTGTAGCAGACATGATTAACTGGGCCAAAGAGAATAATATTATGGTTGGTCCTGGTCGTGGGTCTGCCGCTGGTTCGTTAGTTTGTTATTCGCTAGGAATCACAGACGTTGATCCAATTGAATATGACCTTCTGTTTTTTAGATTTATTAATCCAGAGCGTAATGACTTTCCAGATATTGATACAGACTTTGAAGACAGACGTCGTAAAGAAGTTAAGGACTATCTAAAGAAAAAATTTAAACACGTTGCATCTATTTCTACCTATACCTATTTTAAAGATAAAGGTGTTATCCGAGATGCTGCTCGTGTATTTATGGTTCCACTTCAAGATGTTAACCGTGCATTAAAATCCGTAGACACGTTTGAAGATTATATTGATTCACCTAATACAAAAGAATTTAGAATGAAATATCCAGAAGTCACATGGCTTGCTGAAAGACTAAGAGGAAAAATTAGAAGCGTTGGAGTTCATGCTGCAGGAGTTGTTGTAGCAAAAGATGACATAAGAAAGTTTGCTCCAATAGAGTCTAGAGAAGATGCACAGGACAAGGTATCTGGAAGAATTCCAGTCGTTGCATACGATATGGATACGGTTGCAGATGTGGGTCTTATTAAACTAGATGCACTGGGACTTAAGACCCTTTCTGTAATTTCAGACACACTAAAATCAATTAAAGATCGTACTGGTAAAGAGATCAATCTTTCAGAACTTACTTTAGATGATAAAGAAGTATATAAAGTTTTAAGCGAAGGATATACAAAAGGAGTATTTCAAGCTGAAGCAACACCGTATACTAATCTATTGATGAAGATGGGCGTAGACAAGTTTGAAGATTTAGCAGCGTCCAATGCTTTGGTTAGACCAGGTGCAATGAATACTGTTGGTGCCTCTTATATTAATCGTAAGCACGGCAAGGAAGCAGTTGAGTATACTCATTCTATAATGCAACCATTTACTGAAAACACATATGGTGTTATTATATATCAGGAACAGGTTATGCAGGCTTGCGTACACCTAGGAGGAATGTCTTGGTCAGAGGCTGATAAGGTCCGCAAGATTATTGGAAAGAAGAAAGATGCAAAAGAATTCGACCAGTTCAAGGATCAGTTTGTTAACGGGGCTTCAAAACACATTTCTAAGAAAAAGGCCGAAGCTCTTTGGCACAATTTTGAAGCTCATGCTGGTTACTCTTTTAATCGCTCCCATGCTGTTGCTTATTCTATGCTCAGCTATTATACAGCTTGGCTTAAAAAGTATTACCCGCTTGAGTTTATGTTTTCAATCCTTAAAAACGAAAATGACAAAGACGCAAGAACCGAATATTTAATTGAAGCAAAGAGGCTCGGACTCAAAGTATTATTGCCTCACATTAATGAGTCACAAATGTATTTTTCATTACAAGGTGATGCAATTAGATTTGGCCTTGCAGAAGTTAAGTTCATATCAGACAGTATTGCAAATAAAATTATGGAGAAGAGACCTTATGAAAACTACAAAGACTTTATTGAAAAAGCTTCGAAGAAAGGTAGTGGTATTAATAGTAGGGCTGTATCTGCTCTTAATGCTATTGGCGGTGCTGCTTTCGATGACAATGAACGCAGTGGTAAGGAAAAAGAAAATTACTACGAATTCTTAGGAATACCTACCTTTAATTTAGATCTACCACCTAGAATTAAATCACAGGCTAGACCGATATCAGAGTTTGATGACCTAGGATCATTTGTTATGTTTGGAATGGTTAAGTCTATTAAAAGAGGAACTGGTTGGGCAAGAGTTGAATTAGTTGATGAGACTGGATCAATCGGCTTGTTCCATAATGAGCAAACGCAAATAGAAACAAATCAGATGTACTTTATCCTTGTAGGAGACAATAGAATTGCCAGATATATCAAGGTAAGCGATATAGATCCAACAGGATCAGACCTCTTTGTAGACTACCTATATAGAAAAGAATATGATATAAATGAAGATGAATTTATGGTTCTTAACTTTACCCCATATAAAACAAAGGCTGGTAAAACAATGGCCCATATTGTTATGACCAATAAGAATAAAGAGTTAACTAGAGTAATTGTTTTCTCTACAATGTATCACAAAGCTTTAGCAAAAATGCGTGAAGGAATGAAATGTAATGTCGTTCTATCTAAACTAGATGATGGAACTCTAATGGTTAAGGAAGTTAAATGACAGACGATATTGAAGGCTTGGTTACATCAATTAGTATAAACCAGGTTTTGGTTGCAATATTAGAAGAACACGGAAAACTAACTGTTCCAACTTTAAAATTTTTAGAGTCCAGTGCAGCAGAAAAAGAATTGGTAATTGATTATGATGAGACAATCCCATCATTTACATTTAGCTTAAGGGAAAAAGATGGAAACGAGTAAAGTTTTATATGATTATGGCCTAGACGCATTAGCGGCATTGCTGCATGAAACAGCAAAAGAAAAAGGGTTTTGGGATGGAGACTATAGCCACGATAAAGTTGGGAATAAGCTGGCACTAGTTCATTCAGAAGTTACAGAGGTATTAGAGTCAATTAGAAAAAATAAAGGATCTGAGCATATAGTAGAAGAAATGGCTGACGTTATAATCAGACTTTTGGATGTATACGCTGCAATGAGAAATGAAGAGCAAGTAATGCACAGCCTAGATGAAGTATTAGAAAGTAAAATTAATATAAATAAAGAGAGACCTAGACTTCACGGGAACTTATTTTAATGCTATACTGTAAACATAGAAGAAAGAGTAATTAATGACACTAATAATGGATGACATACTAGCAAAGCTAGATCCGAAAACAAGAGCAAGAGTTCAATCAGCACAACATATAAAAATTGATAAACAAGAAACCCCAAGCATAGGTTTGAATACAGCGCTTAAGGGTGGACTTCCATATGGAAGACAGGTTCTTGTGTGGGGAAATAAGTCTGCTGGTAAGTCATCTTTTTGTTTACAGATGATTGCGTTGGCTCAAAAAGAAGGAAAGACATGTGCCTGGATTGATGCTGAAGCATCTTACGATCCAGCATGGGCCCAACAATTAGGCGTAGATTCAGAAAAATTAATTTACTCTACAGCTAAAACAGTAAATGATATGGTTGATGTTGGAACAAAACTTATGGACGCTGGAGTTGACTTGATTGTAGTTGATTCTATTTCTGCTTTACTTCCAGCAATCTATTTTGAAAAAGATGGAAATGAAATGAAGGATTTGCAAGACACTAAGCAAATCGGCGCTGAAGCAAAGGATATGACCCACGCAGTCAAAATGTTAAACTATGCAAACAAAAACACACTACTTGTTCTCATCTCACAACAACGAAATCAGTTTGGATCTATGCATGCTTCGCATATCCCCACAGGTGGAATGGCAGTCAAGTTCTTTAGCACCACTGTCATTAAACTTTGGTCTTCTGAAGCTGAGGCTAATGCTATTAAAGCTGGTATTAAAGTTGGCGACAAGATTATCGAACAAAGAGTCGGAAGACCAGTTAATTGGATTATTGATTACAGCAAAGTCTCACCCCCAAATTTATCGGGACAGTATGACTTTTACTACCAAGGGGATTCTCTCGGTGTAGATAGAGTAGGAGAAACTTTAGATGTTGCAGAAATGTTCGGAGTCGTGGAAAAAGGTGGTGCTTGGTACACGGTCAATGGCGAAAGACTACAAGGTAGAGCAAAAGCAGTGCAGTACCTTCGTGATAATCCAAAAGTTGTAGAAAAACTAATTGAGGAAATTAATGCCAAATCTTGATGAATTTTTAAATGAAGATAAAGAAGAGATAAAGCACTACGACCTTGAAGATCTTCCTGGTGTTAGAGCCTGCTCAAAGTGTGATGAAGATGTTAGCGGTGCAAAGTGGGACCCTATAGATTTAGTTATGTCATGGAGATGCTCCAAAGGACATGAAACAATTTTTAAGGTTCAGTAATGTCAGAAAGATCTGAAGTAAAAAGAGATGGCGCAAAAGCTCAAAAAAATTCAGGGCGTGGTGACTATCAAAAGGGTGATGCAAAATGGAAACAGTTTGTAGTAGATTATAAGGAAGCATCTTCATCGTTTACATTAAACAAACCAGTATGGTCTAAAATCTGTACTGATACATTTAAAGTAAATAGAGATATGTATCCAGCATTAAAGATTATTATTGGTACGGATTCCAAGGTTAGACTTGGTATCATTGAGTGGGCAGTACTAGAAGAACTGATCCAGTTTTGGGAGGACAACAATGATTAGAGAAGTTCTAATGACTACGGTTACTGGAATGGGAGTAGGAGCAGTATTTGCCTTATTTAAACTTCCAGTACCAGCACCACCAGTATTTGCTGGACTAATGGGAATATTTGGTTTATGGCTAGGTTATGGATTAGTTGGGAGATATTTATAATGTTACAGTTTTTCTGGGGAGTGCTAATAGGGTTTTCAATAGGATATCCAATGGGGCTATGGGCAATATGGTATACAAAGAAAGAGGTTCAAAAACATGTCAACCGATAAAGTTGAATCTAAAAATACATTAGAGTTAATTAATTCAATTACAGAATTCAATGACCTACATGAGTTTATGCAGGACGAACATCTTGATAAAGCTCTTGCGGTAGTAGTTAAATTATTAATGAACCCAGATGTTCCTTCAGCAAAAGCCCCTCTTCTTATTATAGAGCTACAGGCAATGTCTACAAAGTTTGCAATGATGGCCTCTGTCTATTCAACCATTATGAAAGATAAAGCTGGATCAGTAAATAACAATAAAAAGAATATTTATTATTCAGCAAAAGAGTCCATAGACAAACTTGTAGATGCACTTAAGTATGTCGTAAGGTATAACTAATGATAGAAACATATGACATGACATGCTTTGAATGTGGAGATGACCGTGAGTCTACTACATTTTATATGTATTATGAAATCGGTAGAGAGTATGAGCCTGGATGTTCTGGAAATGAAGATGTAAGTCTTTCTAATTTAAAGGATACAGATGATCTAGATATAAATTCTATATGCGAAGACTGTAAAAATGATTATATGGAGATCCTAAATGGCTAGAGAGATAGTAAAGAATCTTAAGTTTAAAAAGCATACTGGCAAGCACTTCGACCCAGAACTTTTTGCAACCTTACTAGATGAGTCATACCGCAATACAAAACGTGCTGATGGAGAAATGACTAAAAAATCATTCAGTCCAAGCAGTCTTGGATACGGACATGGAACATGTCCTAGATATTGGTATATGGCTTTTTCTGGAGCAATGTTTATTGATGATAATGATGCAGTAGCAGTTGCTAATATGGCACAGGGAACTCAAGCCCATGAAAGACTTCAAAAATTAATAGCTACTATGCCAGAATTTAGAAGTGAAGAAGAAGAGATTGTGAATGATTATCCACCTATTAGAGGCTTTATAGATTTAATTATGGAATATGATAACGAAACTGTGATCGGTGAAATTAAAACAGCCAAGCAGGAAGTCTGGGATGCAAGACAATCTGAAATGAAACCTACTGCTAACCATTTACTTCAACTGCTTACATATATGAAACTTAAAAAAGCTAAAGAGGGATTCTTCCTTTATGAAAATAAAAATACTCAAGAGCTAATAGTAATTCCAGTATCTATGAATGAAAAGAATACTGAGATTATTGAAGAAGCATTTTTATGGATGGCAGAAGTATGGGATAACTTTAAAGATGGTGACCTCCCAATGAAACCAGTAGGTGCTACTAAATCAAAGATGCCATGTACATACTGTCCTATTAAAAAGGAATGTTACTCTGGTCTTGTTGGTACAGTACAAATAGAGTCGTATAAGGTTCCCAAACTATGATTTGTGGCAATAAAGAATGCGCTAAGGACTTCGAGGCTAAGACCCATAATCAAAAATACTGTTCAGACGAGTGTTGCAGAATTGCAACCAATAGAAGAATTATGGAAAAGTATTATGAAAAGAAGGCTATTAGAAGTGGTGCACACAGGAATTGTAAAAAATGTAATATTAAATTAAGCAGATATAATCAGAAGGATGTCTGCGCTACATGTGAAAAGAATATAGGCGCTGCTAATAAAAAATCGTTATGGAACATTTTAAATGAAATTGGGTGAGCTTATTAAAATAAAAGCTAATAGAGTTTTAGGCATAGACGCCTCAACAAACTCAGTGGCTTTTTGCTTGATGGAAAATGATCAACCTTTAAAGTGGGGCAAGATAGAGTTCGAAGGATCAGATATATACGATAAGATATTAGACGCCAAAAATAAAGTTCATGGAATGCTGGAAGAGTTAAAATCTGACTACATAGTTGTAGAAGGAGCTGTTTTTGTTAAGTCTCCAGATGCAGTAATTAAACTGTCTTACGTATATGGTGTTGTTATTGCAGAGTTAATGTCCACTGGAGCAAAGGTAGTTACAATATCTCCTACTTCTTGGCAGGCGTATATTGGAAACAAGAATCCAACAAAAGATGAAAAAGAAGGAATCAGGGCAAAAAATCCAGGATATGCTGACTCATGGTATAAGAACCAATTACGTAATATGAGAAAACAAAGAACTGTAGAATACTTTAATCAAAAATATAATCTTACATTAACAGACTTTGATGTTGCTGATGCATTTGGCATAGCACATTATTCAAATCGGATACTTACAGAGCGATGAAACTATATCAAAGCAAGGACTGGCTTCATAGAAGATATGTTGTTCAAAAGAAAACAGTAACAGAGATAGCTAAAGAATGTAATGTTTCTGCAATGACTATACAGAGATATTTAGAGCAGTTTGGACTAATTAAAAAACGATGAATATTGAACCTAAAAATTTAACCTCTGTTACTTTTTCAAAAGTACTAGATTCTTTTTATGTATACACTGGAGACACAACTGATAGATATGTTCAAAAAAGCTGTATAGATCAGGGAGTCTGGGATAAAGAGTTAACTGAGTGGATGATTAAAAATATACAACCAGGATGGACATGCTTAGATATTGGGGCTAATGTATTTTACTTTACAGAAGTGATGGCAAGACTGGTCGGAAGCAATGGAAGCGTACTGTCATTTGAGCCAATAAAAAGACTATGCAAGTCTTATGAGTACGCTAGAACTTTAAATGAATATGACAATGCTGGAAAGATAGAGGTAATGCCGTTTGCCTTATCAGATAAGGAAGACAATTTAATATTAAATATTTGGGAAGAAAATATTGGCGGATCTGGAATAGTCCATGAGCATCAGATAGGTAATCACGGTCAATATGGTAATTACTATACAGAAGAAATACAGGCAAAAAGATTAGACTCTGTGTATTCTGGTAAAGTTGATTTTATGAAAATAGATGTAGAGGGCCACGAAAGATTTGTATTTGAGGGGTTCTCTCAAATGGCAAAGGATTGCCCATTAATTGTTGTTGAACTAGGCAGTGGACAGCCAGACGAGTTTTTGGTAGAATTAAATGATAAATATGATATGACATTTTTAAATGGGGAAGCGGCTTCATTTGAAAGAATAAAACAGCATGATGTAGTAAATGTCTTGCTTAGGAGACGATAATGTTAAAGCCAGTATATGAAGATGTTTCACAGTTTAAGTGTAGTGACTTATATTTAAGATCAGTTGGGGCGCCAGCTGGCAATAAAATTTGGGCAGCATGCCATGAAATTGCACACATGTTAATTGAAAAGAATATATCATATGGCAATTCAGCCCTAGAGCCAGCAAGAATATTTTCAACGGCGGATTCGGCAGAACAATTAAAAGTTAGAATTGATGATAAGCTGAATAGAGTTAAAAACAATCAGGGTTTTGCTGGAGATAATGACATAGATGACCTAATTGGATATCTAATGCTATTTAAAATATCTAATCAAAACGCTAAAACTAATTGACTTTTCAGTCGACTAGAACTATAATAGATTAATATGGAACTAGAACTAGCAGATCATTTTGATCGAATGAATAAAGTAGTCTCAGAACTACTAAAGGGAAACAACCCAACCCAAATATCGACAATTACTGGACTACAACGCAAAGACGTAGTTGAATTGATTGATGAATGGAAACAGGTAGTTCGCAATGATAACACTGCAAGAGAACGTGCTAAGGAAGCCATCAACGGGGCAGACCAACATTATGCAATGCTTATTAAAGAAGCTTGGAAAACAGTAGAAGATGCTGATCAGGCTGGCCAATTAAATGTTAAGGCAACAGCACTAAAGTTAATTGCAGACATTGAAGGAAAAAGAATTGGAATGCTTCAAGAAGTAGGACTGTTAGATAATGCAGAAATTGCATCACAGGTAGCAGAGTCTGAAAGAAAACAAGAAGTTTTAGTAAAAATTTTAAAAGAAGTAACAGCGCAATGTCCAAAATGTAAGATGGAAGTTGCAAAAAGATTATCTCAGATCACTGGAGTCGTTGAGTCTATCGTAATTGAGGACGCTGGTGGATCTTAATTTTAATGATTTAATTGACATTCTAGATGGTGAAGAGTTTGACGAAAGGCCAGTAGATCTTAGAACTTTTGTAACAAGCCCAGACTATTTAGGCCTGCCACCACTATCTGAATTGCAGTATGAATTAATTGAAAAAAGTTCTCAAATATATAAAGAGGCAACTTTAAAGAAACTCTTCGGAGAAGAAGAGGGTTCGATAAGATTTAAACAAACATGCAATGAAGTAATTGCACAGTTAGGCAAAGGATCTGGAAAAGATTACTGCTCAACTATATCTGTTTCATACATTGTTTACCTTTTGTTATGCCTAAAAGATCCAGCAACATACTATGGTAAACCACCTGGAGACAGCATAGATATTCTAAACGTTGCTATAAATGCTCAGCAGGCAAGCAATGTTTTCTTTAAAGGATTTAAAACAAGAATTGAAAGATCACCATGGTTTATTGGTAAATATGAAGCTAAGGCATCTGAAGTTAAATTTGATAAAAGCATAACAGTTCACTCAGGACACTCAGAAAGAGAGTCTTGGGAAGGATATAACGTTATCGTTGTAGTTCTAGATGAAATATCTGGATTCGCAATTGAAAATACAACTGGCCATGATCAAGCTAAAACTGGAGAAGCTATTTATGATATGTACCGTGCATCTGTTGCATCTCGTTTCCCAGATTTTGGTAAAGTAATATTGCTATCATTTCCTAGATTTAAAAACGACTATATACAAACACATTATGAGTCAGTAATTGCAGAAAAAGAAACTGTTATTAGAAGCATATTAATGAAGATGGATGAAGACCTTCCAGACAATACAGAGGGTAATGAAATTACTGTGGAATGGGAAGAGGATCATATTAAGTCTTATCTCTATCCTAAAACATATGCAATTAAGAGACCAACCTGGGACATAAACCCAACTAAAAAAATAGAAGATTTTAAGGTAGACTTTTATAGAAACTCGTTAGATGCTCTTGGAAGATTTGCATGTATGCCACCAGAAGCTGTTGATGCATTCTTTAAGTCTAGAGAAAAAATAGAAAAAGCTTTTTATAAAATGAATATTGCTGTGGATCAGTTTGGAAGATTAGAAGAATGGTTTCAGCCAGAAAAAGACAAAGAGTATTTCATACACGTCGACCTTGCACAAAAGCATGACCATTGTGCTGTTGCATTGGCACACGTAAACCATTGGGTAAATGTAAAAGTAACAAGTGACTACTCTCAGCCAGCGCCAATAGTTGAAGTGGACGCAGTAAGATTTTGGACTCCAACTGCTGATAAGTCTGTAGACTTTACAGAAGTTAAGGATTATATTCTTTCATTAAAAACTCGTGGATTCAATATTAAGGTTTGTACATTCGATAGATGGAATTCTCATGACATGATGCAGCAGCTAAAACAATATGGAATCAATACTGAGTTGCTTTCTGTTGCTAAAAGACATTACGATGATATGGCAATGATAGTTGCAGAAGAAAGAGTTTCTGGCCCAGCAATTAAATTATTGATTGATGAACTATTACAATTAAGAATTATGAGAGATAAGGTAGACCACCCAAGAAAGGGATCTAAAGACCTTGCAGATGCGGTATGCGGAGCAATATTTAACTCTATTAGTAGAACTAAACAAGAAAATGACAAAGAAATTAAAATTCATACCTACGAATCAATGAGCTACGACAATGATTCTGATGATGAAGAGACGGTATTGAATATGATAAGGGCACCTAAAATGCCTTCGGAATTGAAAGACGCAATGGATAGGATGATGATAATATGAGCGAGTATCAAGATAGAGCAAAAGAGTGTAAGTGTTGCGGTAAACATGTGCCATTGCCAACAGTTCTAAAAGAATATAATGGAATAGTAATGTGCCCCACGACATTTGCAAATGTTGTAGAGTATAAAAGAATATGGAAAAATTTAGGTGTAAGGCCTCAAGGTAATGTGCGTAAACATTTTTCAGAGTATGTTCAGCAAATTGTAGAACAAACTATAGATAAAAATGAAGATGGCAGTCTTCAATAATACTGCTGCATAACATAATTATAGGAAGAGGTCCACATGGACGAGGACGACGAAAAGCTACAACATTACTTAGAGATAGGTGCAATAGAGCTGGAAGGCGTAGATGAAAATGGAGAAGTTATTTATTCTATTTCGGAAAAAGCAAAAGAAATAGCTCCAGAGCTATGGGAATCTCACAGGCAATGGGTAGACAAAGCCTTGGTTGATTTATATGAATCTGGACTTATATCTGTAGACTACAATGAAGATCTAGAAGCAACAATAAATCTTAGCCCAGAGGGATATGATAGGGCCAGGGACTTAGGCCTTATTGAATTAGACATAGATAAAGATATACCAAACAATTAAAATATATTTTTAATATTTTTTACAATATGATATAATTATATTAGGATGCCCCATGGGGGTCCTAAATTAACTTATTCGCTTGAAAGGGGAATAAAATGGTACAAACATATACATGGGATCTTTTTAAAGATCCATTTTTTATTGGCTTTAATCGTGAACTAGATAGACTTACAAGAGTTCACAGCCACGCATCAAACTCAACATACCCACCATACAATGTAATCAAAACAGACAACGAGGATACATTTTTAATCGAAGTTGCTGTGGCGGGCTTTGCCAAGGAAGACCTTGGAATCACAATAAAGGATCAGACTCTTACCGTAAAGGGTGAGATTCAAGATATTTCTGATGAAACAAAGTTCGTGCATAAGGGTATTGCAGCTCGTAAATTCACAAGAGAGTTTGCTCTCGGAGAATATATTGAGGTTACTGGTGCTGAGGTATTAAATGGCATGCTTACAATTAAATTAGAGCGTGTTATTCCTGAAGAGGAAAAGCCAAAAACCATCAAGATCAAATAAATAGTATAATATAGATCTGCACCCCGTCACTGGGGAGTCGCAGATTTTATGCGGGCCGCTACCCGCAGGATAGACCTGAGTACGTCTCGAAACTGCTCACAACTAAGGAGATTTAAATGTTTGAATACTATGTTAAAAAGGTTACAAAAGTTGTGGACGGAGACACAATAGATGTTGACATAGACCTAGGTTTCGACATTTCATTTAGCTCAAGAGTCAGACTTGCTGGAATAGATACTCCAGAAAGTAGAACAGCTGATAAGATAGAAAAAGCTCTTGGCCTTGAAGCAAAATCTTATTTAAAGAATGCAATTGATTCTGCAAAATCTGTTGTTATTAAAACAGAAAAAATGGATAGTTCAGAAAAGTATGGAAGAATTTTAGGATGGGTATTTTTAGACGGATCAAGCGTTTCTATCAATCAAAAAATGATTGATGACGGACATGCTTGGGGATACATGGGGGAAACTAAGGTTAAAGATTTTACAGCCTTAGCAGAGAAGAGAAAAAAGAGCGGTAAGTAATGCCTATATATGAATACAAGTGTGAATGTTCAATAGAAGATATACTACAGTTTGAAAGAAGTATTTCAGACATTGAGCCAGAGTACGGATGCCCTACTTGCGGATCTGTAATGAAAAGACATTATGGCACATTCGGAATACAGTTTAATGGTGCTGGTTTTTACAAAACAGATAACCCGAAATAGTCAACTAACTTAAATTAATTAAACTCTCATGCTATAATTACTAAGTTACATAAATAATTTATGTAACTTAGGAGAGTCTTAATTGACTAGAAAAGCTAAACTTTTATTATTCAGCCTGATTGTATTGGGCTGGCTATCATTTTCTGTACCAGATTATGCTAATGCAACTGGAGACGGAAGTCAGGAACAGGTAGTAGTAAGTCCAGCACAACAGGCGGTAAACTCAGCTCTTGGAACAGCTACTACAGAAGTACAGCAAGCCATAAATGCAACTGAAAATTCTGCAACTGAAATAACACAGGCTCAAACAGAATTATCTCAAGCTCAGGCTGCAGTATCAGGATTATCATCAGCAGTATCTACAGCACAAACAAGTGTTAATAATGTTCAAAGTGCTATTAATAATATTAACGGTGTTGATTTAACAGTAACTCCAGTAGATCAAAGTTCTCAATTAGTACAAGATGCTAAGGCAACTGTAATTAATGCTCAAACAGCAATTAATAATATTAATACAACTACTGCCCAAACAGAAATTTCTCAAACAACTACAGCAAGATCAGAAGCGGTTACTGCTCAAGCAACCGCACAAACAGAATTAACTCAAGCAAACATTGCTATTGATGCTGCTCAAACTGCAGTAAATAATTTACAGTCAACTATTGGAACAACCGTCAACGTTTTGGCTGGAGTAGACGATGCTGGTGTTCAAATGAATCTTCCATTTGGAATGCAAATGGGTGGAACTGTTTATAATAATGTATTTGTCGGATCAAATGCAACAATAACATTTGGAAGTAATGAGGGGAATGTATATTGGGATACACCAGGAGCACCTTCTATATCTATTGCTGGCTGGGACTGGACTACTTGGAGCACAGGAACTGGAATTACATATTCAACTACTGGAACAAGCCTAGATGTTGCTTGGGACTTAAGACCTTATCCACAACAGGATGCTTCTACACAAATGGTTCAAATTAGATTTAATGCTGATGTTAATCCAAATGACGGAGCATGGATGGCAAACGTAACCGCAGTTGGACCAATACCAGGCGGAGCAAGATTTAATTATAGAGAAACAACAAATGGCGCTATCACACCAATTACAGATACTAATACTGGTACTGGATTTGCTGGACAAATAAGTCAGGGGTCAACATTTACTCCATATGTAAATCCAAATACTTCAGCAGTTCAGGCTGCCGTAGATGCAGCAAATGCAACTATTACTCAACTTAATCAAAGTCTTTCTCCAGTTGTTGCTCAAAATGCATTAAATAATTCTGCAATAAATGCTATCAATACAACATCACTGACCAATACAGTTAACTCTGCAATATCAACAAAGAATGCTTTGCAAACAACATTAAATACAAGGTCATCTCAGTTAACTACTGCTATTAATAATAATATTCCAACTCCAGCACCAATAATTGGCGAAGCGGAAATTAATGGAACTTCAATATCTATTCCAGTGAGTATGCCAGAAGGATATTCTGCTGGAACTTGGTACTATCAAGTTGAATTAGTTGGAGTTTCTGCTTCTAATCCATATGTAGTCGGAACAAGTATTGCAACTGGATCGTCTGAATTGATTGAGCTAGAAGGATTAACTGAAGGTGCAACATATACAATTAGTATAGCGAATTCAAGTGGTGCAGTTAGTGCGTATACATCTACAACAGTATCTATACCTGCATCACAAAGTTCAAACTTAACTGGTGGAGGAATATCAGAGCCACCCGCAGAAGAGCCACCAGCAGAAGAACCACCTGCAGAAGAACCACCAGCAGAAGAACCACCTGCAGAAGAACCACCAGCAGAAGAACCACCTGCAGAAGAACCACCTGCAGAAGAACCACCTGCAGAAGAACCACCTGCTGAAGAACCACCTGCAGAAGAACCACCTGCAGAAGAACCACCTGCTGAAGAACCACCTGCTGAAGAACCACCTGCTGAAGAAATGTCGGTAGAAGAAATAGTTGAAGTGGTTGAAAATCTTATTGCAGACGGAAACCTAACAGCATCAGATGCAGAAGCTGTACTTGAATCTTTATCTGCAGACGGTGAAATTACTTCTGAAGAAGTAAATAATTTATCAGATGCATTAACTGAAGACGGTACATTCACACTAGCAGAAAAAGAATTAGTTGCAGATGCACTAGTAGAGTCATCGGAAGGCGCTCCAATTGCAGCAGCAGACATTGCTGCTGCGGGACTTGAATATCGTGATCTTCCACCACAAATTCCAGTAGAAGTTAGAGAAGATGCTAACGGTAATCCAGTAGTTATTACAGCCGAAGTTGCATCAGCATTATTAACATTAGAATCTCCAGCAGCACTTGTTAACGCAATTGCTGGATGCTTTAATCCAGAAGAAGCAATTGAAGGATTAACAGAAGAACAAAAGTGTGAATTGGGCAAAGCTTTAGCAAATATTGGTGCTGACATGAGCCCAGAAGAAAGACAAGACGCTAAAGAAATTTTAGTGGCAGCAATTTTAGTTGGCCAAGTAATCCTTGGTAGTTCAATTCTGAGAATAAGGGGGTAAATATGAACTGGTTGAAAAAAAGAGCTATAGCAATTCTTAGCGAAAACTTTACTTTTCTAGGATTTTTCGTGGCCTGGGTTGTCCTTGAGGGCAGCGCTAAAACAGTGGTCGGATACGTGACATTGGCCTCAGTAGCCATATGGTTTATGACTATAGGAATAAGAGAAAAGGCTGAAAAAGAAGAAGAGTAGACTTTAGAGCAATAAATTTGCTATAATGGTATTATGAAAAAGCTTACATCTATTGCCTTAGCCGCTCTATTAATGGTATCATTAACAGGATGCGGCTATCAGGGTTTCTACAGATACCCTTGCCAAAATCCAGAAAACTGGAAGAATGCTGAATGCAATCCTCCTATATGTGAAGCATCTGGAACGTGCACAAAAGATATGATTAAAATAGACACAAAGTCAGATATAAATATAACAGAGGGAACAAACAATGGCTAAACAAAGATTAACAGCGTCAGAGATAGATGCAAGATTAAAATTTATTTTAGGAATTACTCTAGGAGCAATACTATTTCTTACTTCGGTAGGAATCTTGTATGGCCTTTTATTCGTAAGCCAACCAATCGGAACTCAATCAGAAAACGATAAAATGTTTTTCAATGTTCTTGGATCAGTTGCTACATTCATTACAGGAACATTAGCAGGTCTTTTAATTGGTAACTCAGGTGCTAAAGATATAATGGCAGCACAAATAGCCAACAAAGAAGTAGATGCTAAAAATACACAGGCAGATAAAAAATTAGAAGCAGAAATTGATGCAACTGCAGCACGTTTAGCAGCTAAGCCAGATGGACAAATGCCAGCAGAACAACCAGTTGATACAGATTGGGATAAATAAAAGTGGCAGATCAAGGTACCGCAGCACGTTTAATTGAAGTTGCTACAGCAGAAATTGGGACTATTGAAGGTCCAAAAGATAACGAAACAAAATACGGAGCTTACACAAAAGCTAACTTTCAACCATGGTGTGGAAGTTTTGTAAACTGGTGTGGCAATGAAGCAGGAGTAAAAATTCCAAATACGGTCTATACTCCAGCTGGTGTAACAGCATTTAAGAAAGCTGGCGCCTGGATTGATGGAGATATTGCAGATCCAGAACCAGGAGATATTGCCTATTTTGATTTCCCTTCAGATGGCGTCGATAGGGTGTCTCACGTAGGTATTGTTATTAAAGACAATGAAGATGGAACAGTTTGGTGTATAGAAGGAAATACTTCTTCAAAGAAATCAGGAAGCCAAAGAAACGGCGGAGAAGTATGTAAACAACTTCGTGCTTTCAAAAAAAATAAGGCTGGGGTAATGATTTCAATTGTAGGATTTGGTCGTCCTAAGTTTGGATCTACTGGAAAACCATCAACAACAAAAGCAACATCTTCTAAAAAGAAAACATGCGGAAGTTGCGGTCAAGAAATTAAGTAAATGAATAACTATAGAATTAAAATAGAGGTAGATGCTGAAGTTCAAGCATTTAGCGAAAATGATGCTGTAGATTATGTAAATGATATTTTTGGTATAGACGAAGAAATTAAAAACATTAAAGTAGTTAGCGTTAAGGAGAAATAGAATGGCAAAAGAAGGATACAAGCCGACATCAGGTATGCAGTCAGCAGCTCGCCGTGCTATTAAATTAAAAGAGCAAGGTAAAGCCAAAGGTGCAGGAACAGTAGTTGGATGGACTCGTGCAGGACAATTAGCTAGAGGAGAAACTCTTAGCCTATCAACCGTAAAGCGTATGTATTCATACTTTTCTCGTCATGAAGTAGACAAAAAAGGTAAAGACTGGGATAACTCAGAAAACCCTTCAAACGGAAAGATCATGTGGTTAGCATGGGGCGGAGATGCAGGCTTCTCTTGGTCTCGTAAAATAGTAGAGAGAGAGAAAAATATGAAAAAATCAATTATAACAAATGAGTTAGTAGAAGAAATTAAAGATATTTTAGATGATGTAGTTAATCCAACAGATACAGTGGTTGAAATTCCAGACGATGAAAGCATTACAAAAGCCTTGCGTCCTGAAATTACAAAAGAACAATTAGGTATGGTTATAGAGCATTTAATGGAAGCAATTGAAGGTATGATCGAAGTTCCAGAAGAGGAAGATTCAGAAGAAGAGACAATGGCTCCAGAATCAACAGACTCTACAGAAATTGAAGATGTTTTAAAATCAGAAGATTATCAGTCAGATAACGAAGATGAAGATAAATGGGATAATCTTACAAAAGCCTGCTGGTCAGGATATAAACAAGAAGGAATGAAAGAAAAGGGTGGAAGAATGGTACCAAATTGCGTACCAGTTGAAAAAGCTCATGAAATGACAGAGACAAAAGAAGAAATGAAAAAGTCCATATGGGATGGCACATTTATTAAATAACCTATTGACAAGGCCGCAGTATTTCGTGTATAATAATACATAGGGATGCTGCGGTTTTACTTTTAAGGATAAAGTGTTACATTTAAACCCGCTAGGTGTAGAAGTTTTTATAGATAGAACAAGATCAAACAATATAGACCCACACTGGGATAACTATGATTTAGTTGTCTGGAAAAAAGATAGCTCTGGATTTTCTCATATAAAGGGAATGTTTAGAAAAAACAATTGGGGCATTGCTGAAAAGTTTTCAGTAACTAAAAACGGTACCTGGGTTCTTCCCAAAAAATATGTCAGATATTTTAAATAGTCTTGGCGTAGACCACGAAGATTTTGATTGGTGGCACCTATCAATATGTAATGGAATGGATACGAATCTATTCTATGAAAAATATGAAATGGATGTCAACATTGCAAAAAATATTGATGAGGCATGCCTGTCATGTCCAGTAATTAATATTTGTTATCAGTCTGGTGTAGATAATAATGAGTATGGTGTATGGGGTGGAGTATATTTAAACTCAGGATCCATAGATAAAACAAGAAATTTACACAAAACTCCTGATGTCTGGAAGAGGTTAAAAAAGAAAAATGTTTATTGATAAGAGCCTCGACAAGCAAAAAGAACATTTTAAGTATGGAATTAATCAATGGACTGGTGAACCAAATAAACCAGTTTTCTATAATAAAGAAATGGCCCAGAAGGTTAGAGAAATAAAGAGGCCAGTCACAGATTTGATGATGGATATTGTACAATACCCAGATTTTTTAGCTATAAGACTATACGAAGATAATTTCGTTATGTATGATGGCATTAAAAAAGAAATGGTTATTGATTACGTATCTAAGATCAAAAAGCTCATAGAATCCTATGGGGTAAGATGTGAACTGGAAGGACAACCTAGCCGTGGAATACTATGATACAATTCATATTGTTTATGTAATAGAAAAAGAAATTTACGGAACAGTTGATACGCTTGGCGCTTTCGCCTCAACTGTTAAATATAAAATAGACGGCATGGAATATGAAGATCTATTAGAAAATGAGGAATTTATGATAATGGACGAGATCACATTCTTACACGTAGAGGAAGAAAACTAAATGGAAAAAATACTTTGTTACTCATGTAATAAAAGCAAGAATAAATTAAATGTTAGAAAATCGGCACTGCTTCCAATTAACTTATTAATGTGCGAATCCTGTATATCTGGAAAGCTAGAGCCAAGATGGGTACTTATACTTTCTGGTCGACAGAATGGATCAGACTCAGTAAAAGAATTTATAATTAAAAAGAAATACCTAGGTCAAGAAATTACTGCTGCTGAATTATTAGTATAACTAAACTGGTATAATTGGTCTATATGACTATAGATCCAATATCCCTAATTATACCTATTTGTACTGCTTTACTAGGCGGAGTAGGTGCCTCTTTGCTGTCGGGAAGAAGAGAATACAAAAAAGAACAAATAAGACAAAAAGAGCGAGAGCAGGATCATTTAAAGATTGAGCTTAAGGATCTTAAACTTGCCTTATATAAACTTGAGCGTGATCTGACTGAATGGAAAGATAAATATTATGGAGCCATACAAGAATTAATTTCAGTAAAGTCAGAATTAGAAGAGACCTTAATTAAACTAACATTTATAGACCATAAAATAGATGATATGAACAGGCTGGACTAAGAATATTAAAAATAGTATACTGGGATTATGACCTGTATTGTTGCTTTAGTCCATGAAAATAAGGTGTTGCTTGGCGGAGACGCATCAGCATCTGATGAAAAGTCTGGTTTAATTTTCCAAAGAAACGATCCAAAGGTTTTTAAAGTTGGTCAATTTGGGATAGGATTTGTTGACAGTTTTAGAATGGGACAAATACTACAATATAACTGGACACCACCATTATACAAAGCAACTGCAGGATTTAAAAATTTAGATAAGTTTATGCGTACTAAGTTTATTGAATCTATTAAAGAAACATTTCAAGAGCATGGGTACGGAAAGTTTGGGTCAAGCGCACCAGAGGATGGCGATGAAGGCGGAGTATTTATAATCACGGTTCAAGGCTCTGGAAGAATATTTGTAATGGATACAGACTTCCATATTGGAGAAGCAGACGTTGCTTTCATGGCAGAAGGAAGTGGACAACAGCTAGCTCTTGGATCACTATACTCTACTGGATTAATTAAAACTCCTCGTAAGCGTGTTAGAATGGCTCTAGAGGCAGCAGCTAAATTTAATATGGCCGTAAGAGGCCCCTTTACAATCATAGAGGTTTAGAGTATAATTAAATTATGGATATCAATGATTTGAGACCTGAAGATTATACAAAAGCTATGGACTTGCGTGGTACACCAACACATGTATGTCCATGCGGATGCAATATCTGGAACGTAAAGGTAATCTTTGATAAATTTGAAATAGCACAGTATTTTTTAGATATGGAATGTGCAAACTGCGGTAGTCTTGCTACCGCCCCAACACCAGAAGACGGATTCTAATGAGAAAAAATGAAAGACTCAGACTGCTTGAAATGCAGTTGCTTAGACTTGAATTTGAAGTCGAATTATTAAACCATATGCTTTCTGCTATTATGGAACAAAATGGACTAGCCCAACCAGAATTAGATGCTGGTAAATGGTATAAAAGAAGACTAAAGGGCCTAGAATAACTATTGACACAATCGCTCTAATTTAGTAGAATTTAGGGTATGAACAAAAAACTAATAGCGGCTCTAGTAGCCACAGCAATATCTTTACCAACATTCGCTAATTCTGCGAAAGCTGAGAATCAACCTGCACCTACGATTGCAATCCTAGACACAGCACTTGATTCTTCTCTGTCTTTATTTAAAGATAGAATTATTCATGAAGCATGTGTAGTTCAATGGAACTCCTGCCCAAACGGACTTAGCGTTATGGAAGGTCCAGGATCGGCATCTATGCCATCACAATTCATTTCTAAAAATGGATTTGAGCATGGAACACAAATGGCTTCTTTAGCAGTAAAAACAAACATGACTGTTAAAATTGTATTTGTAAGAGTTATTGGGTCAACATCTAATGGAGCGAGACAAAGTGCTGGAGAGCAAACTGTATTCAATGCTTTAGATTGGGTTATTGCCAATAAAGATAAGTTTAATATTCAAGCAGTATCAATGTCGCAGTCTCATCATAATTTGGGATTAGCTGGAACAGATTACTGCCCAAAGACACCAAACACTGAAGCCAGAATTAAGTCATTGGCTGCTAGCGGAATTCCAGTATTTTTCCCAGCAGGTAATGGAAGAGACTATCAAAGAATTGATTGGCCAGCATGTATTCCATCTTCAATTGCAATTGGTGCCACAATGCCAACAAAAGAAGTTGCAATCTATTCAAACTTTGATTCTAAATTGGTAGATTTCTTTGCAGAAGGAACAACACGAGCATTAAATCCAGGTGGATCTATTGTTAACGTTGCTGGAACATCTGCTTCTACTGTTACTGCAGCCACTTCATGGGCTACATTAAAAAGTTTAAAGCCAAATCTTAGTTACTCAGAAATTTATGATATTTTATCTAAGACATCATTGCCAACTAAGAATTCAAAGGTTTCTGGCGGAAAACTAATTGATTTATCAAAGGCTATCAATGGCCAATAATCAAGTAACCGTACTAGAAGGAATCATTGAAGATATTTCTATTGAATTATATCAAAAGCTTTGGAATGCAATTCCTGCAGAAGAACAGAATGAGGAGTCTTCAAAGGCTATTGGATTAAATTCAAAAGAAACAACATTGTTCATTATCCAAAGATTTATGGATAAGTTTAATGCAGCAGCAGAAGAGTTAAAAGACAAATAAATAAAAAGGCGGGCTAGTATTGACTAGCCCGCTATTATTTAGTAGAATAGGTATCATGCAAACATTCTTACCAGAGGCGGACTTTGCCGAAACAGCAAAGCATTTAGATCGTAAGCGTTTAATGAAACAACGTATAGAAAACCTACAAATATTAAAGTCTCTAGCAGGACTTTACAGTAGCGGGGCATGGTCAAACCATCCAGCAGTTAAAATGTGGAAAGGTCATGAAGACTGGCTATTCTTATACAATGAAGCTATTCTCAAAGAAGTTTTCTTGAGAGGATACAAAGACAATACATCAACAGAGTTTGATCGTGTGTATGAAGATAATTTTCTAGGCATATCCACAGATAAGCCTTGGTGGCTTGGAAAAGAAAAACTTCATTATACACATAAGGGAAGACTTTTTGAAAAGGATCCAGAGCATTACTGGTTCTACCAAGAGTTTGCGGACTATCGTGAATTAGGGTATACTTGTTGCGAGTCGTGCAGTTACTATTGGCCAGCACATAAGGTGGCACAATGATACTAACAGATGACAATCTTCAGGAAGCAATAGATGGCAACAGTCTACTGTTTCTTTATTTTTGGGCCGAATGGTGTGGACCATGCAAAAGGTTCTCTCCCATAATTTCAGAATTAAAAGAAGAAACTGGTTTACCAATATTTAAAATAGATTCTGATGCTAATCCAAAATCAGCAGAAAAGTTTAAAGTTACTGGTATACCAACTGTTTTAGTAATTGAAAATGGTGCTGAAGTTGAAAGAGTAATTGGCGCAATGCCAAAGCATAAGCTAATCGAAAGGCTTAAGCAATGGATGTAGATTTTGATGAGTGGATGTCGTTCGGTATTGAAAAAGGCTGGTGTGGACCACCAGTTTGCAATACACACGATGGACTACCTTTATCAGAGACGGAATATGATCTAGAGGATGAATGTATTCATATCATTAGATTGTATGACGATAAAGAAATGAAAGACGCTGTAGAGGAGAATCATTCTCCTTCACATTGGCGAGATATATATACAAAATAGGTTTCTGTGCTCATTAAGAGACAGAAAGAAAAAGGAGAAAAAATAAATGAGTTCATTTAAAAAAATTGCTCTAATTATGGCTGCAGCCGTATCGAGCACGTTTTTGGTTGCAATTCCGCAGGCCTCTGCAGCAGTAAGTGGTGGATACGAACTATCCTCTACACTAGCTAATGGTGCTCGTGGCGTAACCGTTTTATCTTCTGATGCTGACAAGGCTGAGGCTGGAGTTAATTCAACTATTGCATTAACAACTTCCGATACACTTGCTTCAACAGCAGATGATAACGTTTCGCTAGAAATTGCTGGACCAGCTATCTTTGGTGCTTATACAGCAGCAGGAAGCAATGCAGCAACACTAGCACTTACCAATTTAGGTAAGACATTTACATTTACAGCAGCGACATCTTCTGCAGTAAATCTTCCTTCACCAGTATTGGTTAACGTTACTGGAGCAGGAACAGTTACAATTACACAAAAGAAGAAGGTTGGATCAACCGTTTCTGTAATTGATATTAAAACAATTTATGCAGGAACAACTGCAAAGACAGATATCTTATCTGTATCAGACTCACTAGGTCGTGTTCAAGATACATCTACACAGGGAACACTAGCATCATCAGCAGATGTTGCTGGATCAACAACTGTTGTAAATGATGGAACAGCCTACGTGAATGTTTTGGCACGAGATGGATGGGCACAGACTATGGCAACTAACGGCGTATTGCAAGCGAATGCAAGCAATGGCGCAATTGTTTCATGGGATGCATCACCATCAGTCCAGGCATCATTTGCAGCTAAAACAGGTACTGGTGGAGTTCTTTATGTTAAGCAGGGAACTGCTAATGAGAATAAGCCAGTAACAACAAATATTACAGTTTCATACAACAACACAGTATTCGTCACAAAGACAGTGACATTTACTGGTCGTGCTGATGCAATTGTAGTTTCTGGTGTAGACATTGCACAGTCAAATGGAACACGTACAGGAACATACGACTTTGTAGTTAAGGATGCTGCTGGTAATCAATTAGCTGGAGTTACTCCAAATGCTGATACAACAAAGTATACTTCTCAAGTCACAGCCGTTTCTGTAGCAGGATCTTCTTCTGCAACAGCAGTACAAACTGGTGGTTGGACATGTGCTTCAACATCAGGATCTGCAACAGTACGTCTACAATTTACACGCTCAGATGCTACAGTAATCTATTCAAATGATTTCATTGCAGCATGTGCTGGAGGAGTAAACAAGTACACAGCCTCACTTGATAAGTCATCTTACAAGGCAGGAGAAATTGCAACACTAACAATCTCAGCAACAGATATTAATGGTGCTAAGGTTTACGCTGGTGCAACTCTAGGTGCTGGAGTAGCAATCTCAGGTGGTCAATTGACACCAGTAACTGCACCTTCATCAGGAGACGTATTTGATACTGCTGGTACTAGAGTAATTAAGTTTACAGTTGGAAATACATCTGGGTCATTTAATATGATCGTAGACCTTCCAGCATACGTATCTACAGACTCTGCAAAGACAGTCTCATACGCCATTGCTGACTCAGGAGCGGTAACAAATGCTGATATCCTAAAGTCAATCGTAGCGTTAATTGCTTCAATTAATAAGCAGATTCAAGCTTTACAAAAGCTTCTGCTAGCTAGAAAGTAATTTACTTAAATAAGGGGCAGGGGAAACCTTGCCCCTTTATTTATTAAATGATAGAATAGGTATATGGTAGTTGAAGATATGGACGGATCCTCAAAAGAAATATTTTATGACAACATGGAAGAACATTTTAGAAGTAAAATATCTTTAGAGGTTTCAGGACTAGAATTACCTAATGAGTGGAAGCCTAACGAAGTTATTAGATACATCGTTAGAAAAATAGAGAAGAGAAGTTAAGTGTTTAAAAAGATTAAAGAGGCACTAGGGCTTGTTGAAGAAACACCAACAATTGTTTGGGAACCAAGAGTAACAGTTGCAAAGAAAGCTGTTAAGAAAACTTCAAAGAAGCCAGTTAAGAAAACAACAAAAAAGAAGCCAGCTAAGAAGTCTACTGCAAAGAAAACTGTAAAGAAGACTGCTAAGAAGAGTACAAAAAAGGCTACTAAAAAGCGTTAATGATTGCAATAGAAGATAAGTGCGAAATGCCTGATTGTAGCAATAAAGCTGAAAAGCTTACCTCGACAGAAACAAAGTTTATACAAGTTTGTGGAGATTGCTATCAGGATAAGTACAAAGTATAACTAAGGAGATAAAATGTGTATTGAATGTGGATGTGAATCAGTAGGAAGCGAATCTGGAATCGCTAATATTCCAGGAGGAATTCTTGATACGTCAAGAGATGGAGAAGCAGGTTTAACATTAAACATGACAGCAACTCCAGAACAGAGAGAAAGCTTTATTAATGAGTGATGACGGAACTGGTATGGTTACTCCGCCTAATAGCGAGCCATCAGGCGCAGTAACATCTCAAGAAGTAGGTAGAAAAAAACCTTCTCAAGGTAAATTTCATTCTGGTCCGAGACCTCCTACAAAAATTGATCGGAACAAGCACGGGATCCGTAGGGAAACCACGTTTGGTCCTAAAAAAACTAAGCCAAAAAAAGTTTAATTAAAATTTAAACGTAGAATCCCCCTTAAAAAAAGGGGGTTTTCTATTGACGAAACTATTAATAAATACTATAATAGTAATAAGAGACAGGATCTATTTTGAAAAAAACTTTAGCTATTGCTTTATGCGATAATGGGCACGTCGACAGTAAATTTTTAGACGGAATCCTATCAATTATTGTATATATGAATTCAGTTGATTCCAAAGTAGTTTTTGACGGATTAATGCACGTTACTGGGAGCCAAATTGCTCAACAAAGACAAACAGCCATAGAATCTTGGTATAAAAATGCTCAATCAGATATGCTTTTATGGCTAGATTCAGATGTTGTAATTAATCAAGAAGTGTTTAAAAAGCTAATAGATTCTATAGATGAGACAGATAGACCAATAGTTAGCGGTGTTTATTTTATATCTCCAAATCAATATGAAACTATGGCTGACCCATACCCTGCAATATTTACAGACGACGGGAATAAAAACACCTCTATTCATCCTCTTCCAGTAAATCAACTAATAAAAATTGATGCAGCTGGATTTGGATTTCTTTTAATGCACAGATCTGCGGTTAAAAAATTAATAGAGTCAGAAGACAGCCTATTTGACGTAACCTTTGGTAAAATAAATTTAGGAGAAGATATTTCCTTTTTTAGAAAAGCAAAAAAGAATGGGATTCCAGTATATGCACACACAGGAGCATTGGCTGGACATATGAAAAGATTTAACCTAGATATAAATTATTATAAGAATCGGTGGATTAATAAATGACAACAATTGTTGGAATTCAAGGTGACGGCTGGACTGTCATGGCTGCAGATAGTCAGATAACAGATGAAAACTCTAAAATAATTAGTCCACAGACTCCAAAAATTATTAAGTTTAATGGTATATTGATTGGCTTACGTGGAGATGCGAGGCCTGGAGACATCGTTTCATACAACTGGACCCCACCAAAAATTGTTGGTGATCCACAAAAATGGGTTGTTTCTAAAATGATTCCCTCAATGATAAAGGCATTTGATAAATTTGGTTACGACTGGAAAGATAAAGAGTCTGAATTTAACTTCTTGGTGTCTGTAAAGTCACAACTATTTGATATTGGTTCAGACATGTCTATAAGCAGATCTCAGTATAACATGTATGCCGCTGGAAGCGGTAAAGACTTAGCTTTAGGATATATGGCGGGACAGCCATGGGATAATATAGAAGAGGCAGAGCAGGTTGCAATAGAGGCAATAGCCACTGCATCTATATTTGATATACATACAAGTGAGCCGATACAGGTTGAAATTGGATGAGAAAGCTAATTGATGGATCGGAAGTTGAAGAGTTTCAATTTCCAGTAAAGTTAGAAATTAAGACTAAGGCTCCAGCTAAATGGAAACTTATAGATTTGGAAACTGGTCAAGAGTATATTGGATCTAATGTGGTTACCAAATATGGAAAATGGATAAGGATGGATAAATAATGGGAAAGAATGGCCCTAAGCCAAAAGTACCTATGAATACAACTATTATAAGAGATGGTCGTATAGTAAGAATTAGAAAAGATGGAACCGTAAAGGCTGACCTTGGCCCTTATGCTCAAAAACCACAGAAGAGTAAATAATGATTAAGCCAATTGGCGCAATGCTTTTAGTTAAAGAAAATGAAGTAACAGATAAGAAAACCACAAGCGGATTAGTTATTTCAGCAGCTTTTGCAGATGTTGGCCCCAAGAGTGGCAAAGTAATAGACATTGGCGATGGCGAATATAACTATAAAGGTGATCTAATTCCTGTTAATGGAATAGACATTGGTGATACTGTATTCTATCAGGATCATAGCGGAACTGATATAGAAGATGAAGATAACACAAAGTACCTACTTATAAATGCTAAGAATATATTAGCCATAAAGGTAGAGAATCCTACAGAATAATATACAATATGTTTAATAGATTGAAGTGTATGTATAAAGGTCATAGCCTAAAACAGGCTGGCACATGTCCGTATACAGGATCAACATATGATTTCTGTGAAAGATGTGATTATATGATACCAAGAGAAATGGCAGAGTAATGAAAAAAATAATAACTATATTAGTTTCTGTTGTCTTAGTAATGAGTATTTTTACAGTCATAAATAAGTCAAACAACGGATGTGCCACTGTTTATGTAGACTATGGTAAATTAAATAATGGCTTAAAAGAAACAAAATGCATTGATATATATGGCAGTACAGACGCCTTATCGCTTTTGAGCAAAGCTAACTATATAATAGAAGGTACCAGAGAGTACGGTCAGGCTGTAGTCTGTAGAGTTAATGGGTTGCCAGACAAGTCTGTTGAAAGTTGTGACGTTATGCCACCAGCAAAGGCATATTGGGCGGTCATAATAAAGAAAAATCAAACTGTTCCACTTATCCCTAATGAATGGGGATGGGCACAAAAGGGAATTAACGAAACTTATTTATCTCCAGGAGACAAAATAGGCCTAGTATTTTCCACAGAGGAGGAAGTAAGATGGCCTTAAGATTATTAGAAAAAGAAATTAAAACAAAAAATAAAGTTTCTGCTGATATTGTTTTCCAATTGGCTTTAACTTTATTTGCTTTATACGTAGCCAATAAAATGAGCATAGATCTATGGCGATCTATTAGGGGTCACTAATGGTTCATCTAACTCGTATTTATACTAAAACAGGCGACGACGGAAGCACAGGAATTGCCAATAATGAAAGAGTCTACAAGATATCTCCATTGATAGAGGCTATAGGTTCAGTAGATGAGGCTAATTCTGCAATTGGAATGTCTGTTGAATACTATAACGACATCATTGAAAGAATACAGAACGATCTGTTTGATCTAGGGGCAGAGCTTGCTGGATCTGATAAATTCAAAATAACAGATGATAGAATAGAATATCTGGAAAAGGTAATTGACGATTACAATGAATTTCTAGAGCCACTAAGATCGTTTGTTCTACCTACTGGTTCTTTGCATAACGCTAGAACGGTAGTTAGAAGGGCAGAAAGAGCTGTCTGGATGGTAATTGCAATTCATAATGAAAATGATGTTCAGATAAGCAAGAACATCCCAAAGTATTTAAATAGACTGTCTGACCTACTATTTGTTATGGCCAGATACCACAATAAGGATAAAGAAAAGTTGTGGGTTCAACGAAGGGAAGAAAATGATAGACAAGATAGTTAGTCTTCTATTTAGATGGTCTTCTTTAAGAGAAGCGCTATTTAATGAAGTTCGATTCTATGATGCTTTAGATGCAGGTATTCAGGATGAAACTCCTGGTGCTAAATTCTGGCAGGATCAAGACGGATGGAGATGGTGGAAGTATAATGAAATTAATAACAGATACATATTCAATGATGTCCCATCACGGTCAGCATTTGAAACAATAAATGAATTTGATTCGGAGGAAGAAAATGCTATATCACAAGCATTTATTAGTAAACGCTAAAGTAAAGAACCCTATTAATACAGAGGAACAGGGCATAGAGTTCCTCAAAGATTTAGTAAACCAGATTGATATGAAGATCATTAAGGGTCCATTTGCCAGTTATGTAGACAAGGACGGAAACAAGGGTCTTACAGCTATTGTAATGATAGAGACAAGCCATATAGCCTTCCATATCTGGGATGAGGTAGACCCAGGGTTAATCCAATTCGATCTATATACATGTGGCCAATTAGATCTAGATAAGGTAATGTCGATATTTAAGAATACCTTTGATGTACAGTCATTAGATTATGTTCTATTTGATAGAGAGCACGGATTCAAGGTTGAGGCAAACGGGAGTCTATAATGGATAAACCTATATTAGTTGAGACAATTGAGAAGGCTTTTGAAGCATCTAAGATCCCAGGGTATAAGCAGAATCCACCAGATTGGTGTGATGATTGTGTTGCTGCTCCAGGTGGAGAGTGTCCAGATTGTGGATGCACACACAATTGTTAAGGCTATAAATGGCATACGCTAGATTCTCAGATTATGATATCTATATCTATCCCCATGTTGGAGGATGGATCGAATGTTCAGCATGCTTCTTGGTTCAACCAGAGGATGAATACACCCTATTCTCAGCATCTGAAGCTATACATGACGATGAGACTTTATTAGTACATATACTACAGCATAGAATCATAGGGCACAATATCCCAGATGACCTAGAGCACCAGATCTTGGCAGATCCAAATAGGTACGGTAAGTATAAGGCTAGCAAAGAGCCTAAAGAATACTCTGAAGATGAACTATGGTAAATATATTAGCTAATATAGGTCCCAATTAGTGAAATCGAAAAGTGCGGCGGGAGAGAACCCTATGGATGATACTCATCCCCTATATACCTATAGCTTTATATGCATGAAAGACAAGTCAACAATGAATCTAGAGATATCAAGGGAGTTAGACTATATTCCTAAATGTCTCAAATGTAATGGCAATATGATCCTGAGATACTCCATAAACAATGATGGAGAAATATGGATGAATCAAGCCATACTTCATGACTAATATTCTAGTTGACTAGGATTATATAGATATTATAAAACGGGGGGCAAGGACAAAAGAGATGATTACTACACATAGACCTATAAGCACTATATCCAAGATACTCTGCCTATACTTGCATCTATCAATTTTGATCACAGGCACAGCCATATTTACTCATATCATGCAGCTTGATCCACATAGATAATTTGCAACTAACTCCTATATCCCCCCGCATTTAAACACCTCTCTAATAGGCATATAGAGCCTTTTAAAGCTATTTCTAGAGTATATCTACTAAAACAAATACTACTAATTAGATAGCAAATACTACTATTAAGATAGATAGAGTATATACATGTAATTGGACGAATCTCCACAACTCCCCATAATCCTCCACTTTGACCCATATGTAGCATATCGCTACGAATTTGTCAATACATTTCAGGGATTTTTTTATATGTCTCGTAAATGGCATATTTGGCCCATATTGTCAAGCTTCAGGGGCATATAATATGTCCTCGTAAACGAGTAAATTTGCCCCCAATTCTGATCAATTCTATATAGATTCTATTTAACTCTAATAGGATAATTAGACTTATATATCATATTCTCCTAGATTTTCAGGGATTTTTTATAGCTTGTCGTAAAGGGGAAATTTTGCCCCTATGTGAATACATACAAAAGGGACATATATCACAATCTGGGCAATTAACCCAAATCGGACATATGTCCCATATTGTTTATACTTGTCTATATACTAGAAGGCAAGGGAGCTTTTATAGCCCGCCGACCATTGCATTGCTGTTAGCGAATGGATCTCTGTATTCTTCGTGTAGCCAGGAATTTCTTGAGGTGGAAGTCTCAGGGTCAGGTAAATCCCTAATAATCTTCTTAGTCTCCTGTGGTAATTTTAGATTCTCTAACTTGTATTGCTTGGATAACATATTCATATGAGAGTTTAATTCATTAGAGATGAATAGACCCTCAGATGTGATACCTTGCTCAAAGTCTGCCTTATAGCGTTTGCTATTAAACTTCAGCAGATGAGCAACAATTTCCATAATTCGGTCAATTGTGAAATGTGGTTGATTAGACAATAGATGTGCCAATATTGCTGGATTAAACCAATGGTCATCTACTGCATTTGCTATTGACTCTGCTAGTTTAGTTTCAGTTGTTTTCATATCCGCCTTTCTTAGAACCTTGAATTGTATCAGAAAATGTGGGGAAGGTCAAGACCTTCATCCTAACCCTCCCCAACTCTATTTACTTCTTTGGAGCTTTAGCTTCCGCCTCGAACTTTACACCAGACTTCTCAGCTTCTGAGATTGCCTTGATCGCAGCTGATGAGAATCGCCCACGAGCTCCTACTGTAATGCCATTTGATTTTAGATATTCACGCTTTGTTGCCATAGTATTAGATCCTTTCAGTGATCTCTTTTATTATATCAGCTACCTACGATTCTGTAAATAGCCCTGGTTCCGCCGATTTTTATTTACTCTCGTAAATTAGTTAGTCTGCCCCCGTGATCTTTTGAAATTCAAGATCAGTAATTAATTTAGCAATGATGTTGTGAGCTTCGATGTTCTCCGTTTCGGAGCCACCCCACAAAAGCTGCTGGGCCTTGTTTAGTCGATCATTAATATACATGCTACTCATCCACGACATCTGTTTCCTCTTCCTCATCTAGCCAAGCGTCCTCTTCCAGTATGGCGAGGAATTCGTTATCAATCATCCAGTCAAGGACTGCTTCATCAACCTGCTCTGCTCCGTACTCCAATGTGAAATCGGAAGGCGGGTTATTCCAGAGTTTATCCCAGATAATATCTAAGGTAGTCCCATTTGTAACTATGTAGTCAGACATCTCATCAACAAATTCATATGTCTTATATTTGTCTCTAATTAAATCCCATACCCACAGCCATACTAATGACATTCCTATAGGCATATGATTTAACTGGTCGACCATTTGGTCCAACTGCATTTTAATCTGTGGACCTATATTCTCGACCTTCTTTAAGTCTAATGATTCTATCTTAGTTGTCATTGCTTTTCCTTTCATTAATAGCGAATGCTAAATTATACGTTAGAGCATAGACTTCTGTCAATGCGTCCATTTGGCCTTCCCAATATGTTCGCTCCATGCTGTCCATTGCTTCTTCTGTTTC
>Ga0247723_1000023_pt1 | contig 94588 bp, 129 predicted proteins | sample MSEWelMarce5H_FC_FD_189079 | JGI IMG/M metagenome (GOLD analysis project Ga0247723, IMG submission 189079) | Subsurface sediment microbial communities from gas well in West Virginia, United States - MSEEL Well Study Marcellus 5H_FC | ecosystem: Environmental > Terrestrial > Deep subsurface >...
CAGCAAAGCCTTCCTCTTTCAACCATATCTTTTCCAGGTGGTCTTTTAGATCTTTCAAACCTGTCTTGAGTTATTGGTGGCTTGTAGTTATCGTAAGCGATTTTTCTTTTTTTCCAAGCTTCCCATTCTGAACTTGTTCCCATGTATGCCATACCCATGTTATACTGCATAGGCTCTGGTCCTGGTGGTGGCGGCTTTGGCATATTAGATTACCTCACTTACATAGATTGTCATGTCTGGTCCATTAGATGACTTTGAATATTCTACGTGATAAACAACGTAAGAACTAGCTGTGTCAGATATGACGTTTTGACTATTAGCATCGTTTGGATCTGACTTTTCCTTATAGTCTATCTTAATCATATCACCAACTTGAATAAGAGAGTTGGCAAAGATTTTTATACCCATCATTTTCCTAGGTTTCATAATCTTTGAGATGATCCATTCCATCATATTGTTTGCAGAGTCCTGGCTTTGAATATATGGTGCTGCTAACGTAAAGTCTTTCTTTCCGTAAGTAATTCTACTATCTTTAATTTGAGAGAGGGTATTCCCTGCCTCAGTAGCTGCGGACAGCCCATTGGATCCAAATGAAATACTATTAAAATCACTCTTCTTTTTCATATACTCATCTACCGTTAGGTCGTGGTCGGACTGCTGAGTAAATGTAACGCCCTGAATTCTTAAGTAATTTCCACTAGTGCTATCTAGCACAATTGTCGAATCGCTAGTATTGAATATCATAAACTCTGCACCATAGGCATTAGCAGTAAAACCAGACACAGAGTATCCCTGGAAAGCATTAAAGGTTGGTGATAGTTTTGCGTAAAGTGCAGGATACGCCTTATCATACTTAATGTTAAACATTGCACACTCACGCATGATTGAGCCAAACTCTTCAAAGTATATATCATAGTTTGGAACTCCAGAAAAGCTTATTCCAGACAATGCTGTATCTTTAATCAAACCGCTCATAGAATATTTTCTAAGGCTTCCATTTAAAGACTCTCTGCTGTTTACACCAAATACCTCGCTAATTGCTGGTGGCGTATCGAATCCTCTTTGCTCTCCCTTATCGTCAAATCTACTCTTAATAGCATATACGTTTTCAAACATGCACTTTGAAGATCCTCTAACAAATAGTGCTATGTTTTGAGTTACTGGCAAAGCCTCTGTGTCTGTTACCTTGGCTACAAACTTATCGTTAATATATAGGTAGAACTCTATCTGATTCTTCTTATCCTTTACTTCTCTATACTCTACCGCAATATCGTTAACAGCAGCATTAGGTTCACCTGTCATCTTGTATTGACCAGTAAAGCCTCCGTCGTCAACGGTTATTTGGGTTTTTCCTTTCCAAAGAACAATTGGGATTGCATCGGCGGTGCGAGTTTTCCCCTTTTCTCTTTGAATCTTGTAAAAGAAAACATTGTAGATTTCTGTATCCTTATTATCGCTTGTGTATAAGCTGTCATAGGCGAGTAGGCTGTTGTCTGTTAGTGCCACTACCTCCATGTAGTATCCCCTGTTTGTCGCTGGATCAACCATAATTCCAAGACCGCCAGAAGATCCAGCCACAGATGTAACATTCTTTAATCCAGTATCCGCTTTAACGTCTAAGAAATTCATGGCACCTGTAGGATTTTGAGTTCCATCACTACTTCCAAGCTCTCCCACAACTCTCATTCTAGTTCCAAAGTGTCGGTAAGAGCTTTCTGTTCCCATATTCTTGTGAACATAAGAAACATATTTAAGTGGTTTTTCTGATGTTCCAAATACTGGTCCACTCATTACCAAGGCAGATGCCTGAACTGTTCCAGTAATAGATATGTCATTCTTATTTAGAACATCTTCTGAAATATTTCTTGAAGACCCGATTGATCTAATTATTCCTGTCACATATGGCTTTTTGTCTAGAACTTGTCCAACTGGAACCAGGTCATCAACCACTGTGTCTGGAACTGTTCCGCCAGCAAACAGAAGTTTTGTGTTCATCTGGAAAGCTTTCTTTGCGGCATCAGTAGTCCATTCTTCTTTAAGACCTGCTGAATGATAGGCGATTGGTGTGGAGAACTGCATACGACCATGCCTAGCAACAGCAGCCATATTGACATAAGGATTAACCTGATTCATGCTGGCTCTTCTAACAATGGGAACATCTGTATTTGGATAATATGGCTTTGACGTATCTATAGAACCATCTTTATTATAATATGGCTCTACAAATATTCGGACCTCTCCTGTTGGATACATTTTTCCACCAAACGGCATTTTGCTAAAATAGTTAGAGTATTCTTCGGCATCACGAATCCAGAATAGGTTGGATCTTTCTTTTGCGTTAAAGTTTATTTCGCCTGAGATTAGATGTGGCGAGCTTACGGCAAATGTGGTTGAGTTGTATATTTCAGTAACTACAGCGTCTGAGACAAAGCATCCAAGACCAGCATCTCCATCGTCTTTAGTAAGCACTTGACCAATGGACATTTTTGATGTTGTTCCATAACTAAGAGTTACTGTACTTTGTCCAGCAACAATGGTAGCCTCAAGATTAGTCACTGGCATTGTTGGAATGTTATATCTAACAGCATCATACTTAATAACCTCTCCAGCAGAATAGAAATATCCATTGTATCTTGGAAGCCAATATACAGCCTCTCCAAGATCAATGGTGTTATTCTCTATTTCTCCAGTTGTTTTATTTACTCCTGGTACAGCATTTGTCAAATCTGTCTTTAGTGGGATAGCGGCTAGTGAGTATTTAGACTGAACTCCACCATTATCGTTGAGTGGTCTAACCTGTTCTTGTGGTGCTACCTCCCAAAGAAGAACAGGCTGATAGTACCAAATCTTTTCTGAGTTTAGCAAGCTTGCTTCCTGTAAGCTTCCATAGCTTCTCTGAATATACTTTGTCGAATACTGAATCTTTCCATCGTTAAACGATTCGGAGTTTTCTGAAGATATGTCAACAATATTGGCAGGAAGAACAGGATTCTCACCATTCAAAATTCTGCTGTTCTTAATGATTCCAGACTGCTCTGAGTCAGCAGATCCTCTGATTGTGATTGTTCCTGCCTGAGATGCTCTTCTTGAGGATAGCATGTATTCTCTACTCATAACAACGAAGTTATTGTATTCGTCAAAGAACATTGCTGACTGTGTTGATATTGCAAGTGCCTCTAATACCTGGACGATATTCTGATCTGGACCTACAAAGAAGTATGGAATTACTGCCTCTACCTCATCTGGCTCTCTGTAGAATATGTAGTTTGAGAATCCAATTGAGTCTAGCAATGATGCAACAGCAAAACTTACGGATGCGTTTGGCACTAAGACTTGAGGAGAGTTTGAAGACTCAAACAAGAAGAATAAATCTCTTAGACTTAGGCTAACAGATCTTTCTGTATGGTTGGTCTGAGGAAGTCCGTCAATATACATTGTCTTAAGTGGAACGTGATAGCTAATTCCATTATCGTCGTAGATAACGTCGTATATCTTAATCTGTAGGTTGTTTGATGGTATAGAGTAATTTCTGGTATCTCCAGAATATGTGTTTAGGATGCTGTTCTTGTTGTGAATATTAAAAGCCATGTCGTAGTCAAATAGTGATAATGACCCTGTGGATGCCAGCAGTCTTCCAATAGGAAGTCCATCTGTTCCCAGGTCTGCAGAACTCTTATTAATAGAAAAATCTTTTGTCTTATCTGACAGGTCAACAACTAGTCTTGGTGACATTTCGATTAGGTCGAATGGTGTGTCGGATGTATTCATTGTGTCAACCACTAAGCGAATTCCGTGAATATACTGAAACTCTCTGTAGATGATGTTGTCGTTTTGGTCGGTATATGATGGGGCAGAGGTTAGGTCCTTTACGTATGCCGTCTTGCTTGATGGTGTTTCTGAGCCAACATACCAGCCATATTCTGGAATAAAAGAGTAGTAGCCAGCAATTGGGTGATGACCATCTGAATTTTCATTGTCTACGCCATCCCATACATAATACTTTCCTACAGAGTTTCCTTCTTTAACTAAATAAGTATACCCAGGAATTGACTCTACAGGCAAGGAGTTAACTGAGGAATACTCTTCTGCAAAGACAATGTTCATTGCTGATATGTCGTAGTTGCTAGTAGTGTATAGAAGACCATACGAAAACTCTATGTATCCATCGTCACCGATAAGTGCTGGGTTTGTTAAGGATACTGCCGTATTCCAGTTATTTTGCTTGTCTAAATACTGAACCCTCCAGACTTTAGGAACTGTTTTATTCTCTAGACCTACAAACGGATCTTTAATATTGCCAAAAGTTTTATACTCGTCTGTTTCTTTAGCTACGTTTGTCTGCATTTTAACCACAATTCTATTAGCTGGAACATGGTTGTTGTAAACTACGAATGGGGCAGCATCGTCGATATATTTATTTGTAGCATCAATCTTTGAGATTCCTCGCTCTGCGGTGAAGTCATACAGAGCAACTACTCTACCTATTTTTGAAGCGTAGCTAGAATCTATCTTTATATTTCTCCACATCTTATCTGCGTATAGTTTATTACTAATCTTAAAATATGTGCTTGTAGAATCTGTAACAATGATTCTGTCAGAGATAGACTCTACTGGAATGTTGGTTTCTGTTACAGTTCCGTCTTTGATTGATATTACCTGACCAACACTAAATACGTTTGAGTATCCTGTTAGATATGTATATTTGATGGTTCCAGTTACGCCAGTAATCTTTCCGCCAGATGTGTAGGTTGCGGTGAATGTTGTTGGTGCTTTTACAACAACTGTGGTCTTTGTTGCAGATACTACATCTACGTTAGTGAGGTTAAATGCTGATGGGGTAACATTTGTAATTGATACCTGCTGTCCTTCGGTAAAAGTATTGTTTACGGTATAGGTAACTGTGGTTACCCCAGATGCCGTTACTGCTACTGCACCAGTGATAGTTTCTTCTTTTAGCTCTACGTCAATGCTTGCTACTTCTGCCAGAACATCTGCACCAGCATTATTGCTTTCTTTTCTAAATGAAGTCCAATACTTAAACTTGTCATCCTTGTCTGCAATATAGTATCTTGGTCTAATGAAAGTATTCTTGTCGTTTTCTATTCCAGAAATATATCTACCCTGGAACATTGTGAGCTTGTTGATACCTGAGCGTGGTCTAAACTTTTGAAAGCAGTCTTCTAGAGAATAAAGAATGTTTGTCTTTTGATTCTTAGACAGGAAGGTAATAGGGATACCTGTTTCATTATATCCTCCGTCTGTGATTACGTCAGACTCTGTGAAACCCAAATACTGCTTGTCTGCTGTAGATATAGTTTCTTCTACAAACTTGTTAGCAATAGTAAAGCCACCCTGTGACGGTCTATTCTTGTAGTTTCCAACAAGTTTGATATTGTCAAACATGTTAAGATTCCACTCAGCAATTATTTGAGATTGTGTGTGAATAGTATTTGCAGAGTCTACGTATTCTAATAGTGTCGTTTCACTGCCAACAATGTTGGTATTAAACATTATGCCTCTTCCAGCGTAAGGCTAATGTTCCAGAAGTCATAGCTGTTCTGAGTAGTTCCTCCACGCTTTTCAATAGAGTAGTTGAAGTCAGATATATACATTTCGATTACCTGACTGTATTGCTTCATGTGGGCATAGGATGTAACGTCATCTCCGAATGCTGGATGGTTATCGTATGCCAAGTAAACCCAGAATGGTCCAATGTGATTATTATACCAATCTAAGATTTCTGCACCTGCAGCACCATTATCTGTTGTGTGTGATAGATATGGAAGCTCTTCTGTTCCTGCCCCTGGTTTTCCAGTAGAAGAATTGAACGCTGTAGGTCTATTAGATGCCCTTGATGGCAACATGTCCCAAGATACGCTGATGTTTAACTTGTCTGCAACATGGTATGAACGCATACGACCATTAATCATACGCTCACGCTTTTCAATACGGTTGACTTGAAATGCCATTGGAGATCTATTGTCATCTGTCAGAATAATGAAGTCTTGGTATTCTGTGCCATCTGGAACATATACCTGGGTCTCTCCAAGGGTCTGAAGAGTTCCAGAATTGTCTGCCCAGAGCATTCCTTGCGGACGCTGGTATTTAATTCTACCATTCATGTAAGCTGCTGAAGCCATTAGTATCTATTACTCCTTGTTGTCTGGGCATCAATTCTCTGAATTTGAGCCATAACAGTTCTAGCAATATCATTAGGGTCTGATGCAGAGCTAACGTTTACGCTGATACTGTAACTATTACTATTATACACGGAATCGCCTACGGATGTTTGGCTGTTAGCTGAAGCACTCTGTAGTGCCTGACCACTGTTAATTGCCTTTAGATTATCTACCCCAAAGTTTTGAACAGCAGAGCGACTCATAACAAATTCACCAGGGGTAAGCATAGCAGGAATAGTGTCTGTTCCACTAGCATATCCACCAGCATTAAAATAGGAAGGCTTAATCTTAGAAACCATTCCACCATTAGCAAGGGTAGGTCTTCCTTCGGAATCGAATGTTTGAAATCCCTTAGATCCTAATGGGTTTCTGAAGTCCATTCCTGTCATCTCTTGCAGATAACTTGTTCCAAATAGATAATCTGAAATTGCAGCAAACTCTGGACCACCCAATACGCTAAAAGCTCTTCCAAATCTTGAAAATAACTTTGATACTGATTTCCACATATTTGGTGATGTTGGATCTATTCCAGGAGCGGCTTCATAGGTTCTTCTTCTTTGAATGTCTTCTAAGAATGATTGTGGAGATGATGACTTTGAGTAACCCCTAGCCTTATCTATTTCTCCATTTTTTTCTTCATTTCTAATTTTTCTATAGGTTTCAGCCCTCTCCGATCCCCAAAGAATTTCATTCAAGCCTAGGCTTGCCTTGTTCTTACTGTCAAGGTCTATGTGGTATGTCTTAGAGCCGTCTTTAGCAGTTGAAACCTTTCTAAGTTTTATGACTTGACCTCTAGCAAGTAAGCCGTCCACTACATTTGACTCTGGAGAATCTAGCAGAGGGTTCATGTCTAGAATTCCAGGAACATCACTCTTTACATTAAATTTAATTAATGGAGATTTGTTAGATGGATCATAGTATCTTCCACCAGTATTAATTGTTCCATCTCTCATACCCTCTACAAAATCTACAAAAGTTCCATTTCCAATATCCGCCTTTTGGTTTGGTGTGGTAATTGACAGGAACTGGTCAAGAATCGCACTCTGACCAGGCTTTAGCAATGACAGAGCCTTAGCGTCATGTGTATTTGCTACCCTAAGAATGCTAGACCCAGCAGGAATGGATAACTTGTTTCTGGATATAAGGTTATCTATTCTTTTTCGAGCCATATCCTGAGTACTATTGTGAAGGGTAAGTGGTCTCTTGATGTACTCCGCCATAGTCCATTTTTCATCAGCATCTGCGGAACCAGGTCCAACCCTGCCACCATCTGCATACTTTCCAACCATGCCACCCATGGCATAAGCTCCGCTTGCAAATGGAGACCTGGATTGTCCAGGAAGGTTAGGCATTCCCATACTGCTTGTTCCAAGTAGAGCGTCAGCAAGGAACATTCCTTCTGGACCGCCAATTCTTCCAAGGGTTCTTAGTAATCCAGAAAGCATACCTCCACGCACTCTACCACTTGGTCCATAAACCTTTGTCTTTATTCCAGAGTTACGCAATTCATTGAAAACATCTCGTGCGGCATCGTCTGAACTGTGGACACGAATCTTTGCAATTTCGTCTAGAGTAAATCCACCAGGAGTCTGTGTTTCAAAATATCTTGGCTTGTTGTTAATAGAATATGCGTTTTCGCCTATCTTGTTTGTGCCAAATCTCATGTTAAGTCTATCCAGAGCTGCTCTCTTAAGAATGTCTGATTTCTTTCCAGATATTGGCACTGGACCAAAGTTATCTCTTCCAAACAATCCATTTCTAGCATATGTCTCTAGGGTATCGCCAGTATAGAATGTTGATCTATTTTTTACTCTGTTTTTAGTGATAAGAGATATGTCACCATATCTGTCTAGCTGATCTGAGTTAATATCTGATACTAGGTTAAATCTCTTTCCAGTTTTTCCTCCTAGTGTTCTGTTAAGGCTTTCCAAAATCTTTGAGTCTGTAACCAATGACCCATACGTTGGTCTTGCTTGTGGTTTAGCTGATTTAGGTATTCCAAGAGCATCTGCCTCCATATTAAGTCTGGTCCACTTAGCTCTTGAGTTTTCGTTTACATCTTTAAAGTCTTCTCCAGAACCAGTTTCAAATGCGTTCTTGTATCTTCCATCTCCAGCAATCATAGACATAAGAGCATCTTGGGTTGTTCTTGCTGCAAGCTTTGTTCTCTTTAGCATTTGTGGTAGAAGTAGGGATGCAGACTTAGATGGCTGTATGAATTTTTTACGTTCATTATTTCTGAAAGCACGTAGACGTTCTACTATACCACCATCTGCAAAGTGAAGTCTAGTAGAGGTGTTGTTAGAAAGCGTTGGATAGATATGACCATCCATTATTATCTTTTCAATTCTCTTCTGTTCTTTATCTAACTTAATTGGCTTATCAGATAGCAAGCTATCATCTAGTCCAAATGACTTCCAAATACTGTCAAAAGCTGCTGGTCCGTATAGAGACTTAATTGATTTTGCAAATGTTTTAGCTTCTTTTTGATCAAGACCATTCCATGGTCCGTATGTTCTATTTTGAATAAGTTCTTGCTGTGTAAAGTTGTGTGCTCCTTCGATAGATATAAAGTCTTTTTCTCTATAGTCATTCGCTGGACCCTTGATGAAACTTTCTAACTTTCTTCTATTTTGCATAAGAACCTTGTAGTAGACAAAAGCATCTTGTGCCGAGTGGAAGGCATATTTACCTGGACCTATTTCTCTAAATGCATTAGTTGGCTCATATGAGTCCGTAAAACTATTATAGATAGCACCTGGCAATGCACTTACCTCTTTATAGTTTCCATCATAATTAAAGTAGTCTGGAGTCATGCCCTCATTGGTTTTAACATTTGGAACATTATAAAATAGTGAAGCTTTATGTTCGCCAAGCCTAAACTTGCTTAGTTTCTTTTTATCGCTTCTATCTACAACAGGTCCTGGCAAAAGACCCTGCCTGATTCTATCTGCTCTATCTGCCATCCTAGCATTTCTAGGTACTACCTTGCCACCCTTAGCAAATCTTCTAGCGAATCCACCAATACCAAACTTTTCAGCGTGGTTCATTCTGTCAAGGGTATCTACACCAAGAGCCTTTACAGCCTTTGCTCTAATTACATATTCTCCATTAGAAAGCATAGCTGGAATATCATCGCTAGTTCCAGTTCCTGGACCCATTACGCTACCGCCTGGACGATAGTGGTTAATCATTCCACCAGTAGCAGCGTTCTTTGGCTTCTTGTTTACAGCCCAGAAATTAATTTTTGCAATCTGCTCTTCTAGAACTGCAATCTTTCCCTCAAGGTATGAACGTGTTCTTCCTAGTGGGTCGGTAACCGCATCTAGTTCCATCCGACGTGCTGCATCAAGGTTGTCTCTCTGTCTTTGAATCTGTAAGTTCTGTTCGTTAGCTCTCATTGTTTGTGCTGCACTAGCCGCTGCACCAATATCACCACGAGATAGAGCATCTGCTAGGTCTAGTTGGTCACGCTGTTGCTGAGAGATCTGATCATTAAGTTCTTGAACTTTATCAAGTGCTTCAATACGCTTGTCATATTTTTTATTAATTTTTTCTTCTGCAATAGCTATTAGGTCTATTCCTGCCTGATACTTGTCAATCTTTTTATTAGCTGCAGTTATTCTTGGATTTTCTCCGTCACCAGGTGGTGGAACTACCTTTTCGGCTGCAGGAATATTTCCTATTAGAGCCTGTAGATCAGCCTCAAGTTTATTTGTTGGCAAACCAAGAGTTTCTGCTGACTTGATAGCATTTATCAGTGCTAGGACTTTTTCTACGTTTGCTCCGCTTGCAAGTGCCAGAACTCCAGCAAGCTGACCCCTAACGCTTTTTATTCCAGATATTGTCTTAGCAATTTCTGGGTTAGTTACTGAAAGTTGACGAATTAAAGTTTCAACCAAAAGTGGTCCCTGGTCAGATCTACTAACTGTATTAATTAATTCGTTTACTCTATCCTGATATTGAGTCATTGTTATATCTCCACGGTCCAGTGCAGACTCTAGTGCATCAAATGTTGAAGATATAGACCCAGACGCAGTGCTTAGGGCATCGGTAAATGCTGGATTATTCTTTAAAAAGTTTTCAATATTGGTGTTTACTTGTTTAAGATATCCTGAATACTTGGCAATTGCTGTATCATCTCCAGCAGCCATTGATTCTTCTAGCTTGCCCTGTATGCCGCCCTTGATCTCTAGAAATTGTTTATAGGCATCTTGCATTCTATATTGTGGCAACATGTCAAGAGCACTTACTGGTGAGATGTTGTCTATTGGTGTAACATTTACTCCAGCAAGCATGGCTTGTTCGTTTGCAACGTATAGATCTCTAATTATACTGCTTTCAGTATAGGTCTGACTAGAGAATGATTTTAGCATAGCTAGGCTATCCTCAACAGCCTTTTGTGCTGCTTGTCTTCCAACATCTGTAGTTACGTCAACAACGGCAAATTGAAGGTTTATGTCTGTTCTTCCTGCCTCGTCTTGAAGAGCTTTTACAATTACAGAAATCTCATCTTTAGCAAAATCTTTAGAAAGACCTAATGAAAGATTGCTAATTAGTAGATTTGCATTATCTGTGCTGGCTGTTTTTAGTTCATCAATAATTTCTTTGTAATTCTTTTTAAAGTCTTCGCTTTTTCTCATCTCTGATGCTGCCATTGACATTGGGTCTGTGATTCCTTGGTCTGCCGTGGCAGTGATAGATGATATATAAGAACTTGTTGTTGCTTTTCCAAAAAAGTCTCCAAAGAATGATTTATCTTCTTTAGACATATTTGCAGCTTTTGCCTGTGCTTTTATCGACTTGGCTCTTTGTCTTTCAGCCTCTCCCAGTTTATCAACAACAAAGGCGAGTCCTGTAAGTGCAGTAACAGCAATACCTATACCTGGCAAGAATCTCGCAATCCCCAATGCAAGTTTTGGAAACATTGAAGCTACTCCAGCAACTTGTGCTCCAATTCCAACCATATTTGCAACATTCTGATCTGGAATAACAGATGCAGCGAGACCACCAGCCATTGCAATTCCAGTTCCTACTCCAAAACCTCTCATGCCACCGACATACTTGGCAGCTCCTGCGGTACGTCTATTTTGAGAGGCTTTTCCAAATCCAAACAAAGATGGCTTCTTGTTCATAGATGCTTTTCTCTCGGCACCCTTAGCCTTTCTAGCCTTTTCATCAATCTTCTTTTGGTCTCTTACTGCCTGAATTTGTTCTTGGGTAGGGTCAACAGTTCCATAGAGTCTGAGCATGTTGGCTTCTTGTGCCTGGGACTTAGACCTTTTATTTGCAATTGTTGCTCTACGTTTTTCGGCAGCCTGTGCTTGAATTGCATCATATTCTGCTAGGACACGCTTCTGCTTTACTGTTAGCTTTTTATTAAGCTTTCTTTCTTCTCTTGCTCTAGTTAAATATTCTTTTGCAGTTTCTTTAGAAGACTTGGCTACTGACTCATCAGCTTGTGCTGTTTCTTTCTTTGCCTTGGTTGAACGCCTTGTTGCTTCTATCTGCTTTTTACCCTCGGCAACCTCGGTCTGTCTCTGTCCCTGTTTTGATGCTGCAGTCTTTAAGAACTCATCTCGTTCTGACTTCTCAGCATTTGCTAGTTCTCTGGAAACACTTGAAACTGCCTGATCCTGGTATCTTCTGTTAGATTCTTCTGAGAAAGTATAGCCTCTCTTTGCTATTTCTTCCTGATTATAAAACTTTCCCTTTGCTCTTCTTTTCAGAATTCTTTGTGCACCAGTGTATTTAAATTTTTCAAGCGGTGTTGTAGCGTTTTCAACAGCAAGCCCCATGATCTTTTCTGCAACTGCTCTTTGCTTTTGAGTGACAACGTGACCACCCTTAAATATTTTCTTGGCAATGCTGTCAACCTCTTTGGGATCCATGTCCAAAGAGGTTGATATAGTTTGTAGTTTTTCTGCGAACTGTGCCTTAACCTTGCCGCCTGTTGAGGAAGCACTTCCGCCCATCTTAAGATCATTAATAGACTTATTAATAACTCCGTAGTCAGCGAATAGATTCTTTGGTCTCCAGTTTTTAAACGATCTTGATGCTCCAAATCCAATGTCTCTTGATGTTGTGTCCTCGTTTAGGTGAGAGGCATCGACTCCAAGATAATTTTCTCTGATTCTCTGCTTTTTGCTTTGCTCACTATTAAGATCGATTCCCATTTCGGCAGCTAGACTTTCTAGTATTGCAAGCTCTTCATCTCTGCCCTGCCATTTCATGTCTCTTGACTGTTTCCTAATTGCATCTGGTGCAAACTCTGTCTTGGTCTTTTTCTTTAGCCTTGCACCAAGTGCTCTTTTGCCAACGCTAAATCCAGGAATATTTCCATCAATAAGTGAGTTTACTAGGTCTGGGTATTTGGCAACATTCTTTGCAGGAATAATGGCTTCTCTATTAGATACTCTAGCAATAATAGAATCTGAGGTTCCAGTTCCAGGACCACGGATAATTCCACCATTGGCAAATTTCTTTGTAGGTCCTGCTTTACCCTTGCCACCTGTAGCGACAGGCATTAATCTTTGAGATGCTAGAACAGCTCTTTCGTATGCTGAGGCAAGCTTGTTTACAGAACCTGCCTCTACATTAAATGTTTGAATAAGTTTTCCATGAACCTGGTCAAGAGAGGCGGCAACAGCCTTAGCCTTGATCTGCTCTTCTGTCATGTATCGTGTTTCTTGTCCCAGGATTTCAGACGACGTTTGAACTCTATTAAACATGCTCTTTAAAGCAGCAAAACCTTTAATAAGGTTGGCAAAGCCGTTGGCTACAAGACCAAAGGTCATTAGCAATACTGGACCTAGACCTGCAACAATGCTAGTAAATCCAACTATAAATGTTTTTGTTCCATCACTAAGACCATTAAATGCTTTTAGTATACCGTTTACCCAGTCAATAATTGGTGTAACAAACTTCATAAATGCTTCACCAATTGGTGCTAATTGAGTCTGGAAGTCTTGAATTGCTTTTTGGAACTTGTATAGTGGTGAAGATGATAGCTGTCTAAGTTCTCGTGCTGCTAGAGCAGCCAACTCTATTGAAGACTTTTGAGCAAGCTGTGCCGTTGTTGCTGCTTGGCTAGAATCACTTGCAACGTTTTTCATCAGAGTGGAGATACGAGCAAACTGGAACTTGCCGAATAGTTGCTCAATCGCTTTTGCACGGTTTAGAGGATCTAACTTGTCAAGTGCTTTGGCAAACTCTGTTACTGTTCCACGAACATCTCCCTTGTTTGTTTTAACAATCTTTTCTAAGTTAATACCAAAACCCTGTAGCATTTGTTTTGCTTTACCTGTTGGATTAATCATTGCTGCAAGACCAGACTTTAGTGCGTTAGCACCTTCGGATGCATTAATGCCACCTTCACGCATAGCGGTTAGGAAGAATGCTAAGTCTTCTACGTCTCCACCAAGTTGTTTAATAACTGGACCAGCTTTTGGAATAGCGATTGTGAGGTCTTCGATGCTTACTGCTGTCTGGTTTTCTACAGCGTTTAGGAAGTTAATCTTTTTACCGAGATCTTCTGCTGCTGTTCCAAATGTATCTGTTAGACTAATAGTAGTTTGCAATGCTTGCTGTTGTTCTACCTGACCAAGTACGGCTAGTTTCGAAGCCTGTTGTACCTGACCAAGAAGGTCTGCACCAGTCTTACCCATTGCTGCAGCCTTAGATGCCATCTCCATGGTATCGCTAACTGCAAGCCCATACTTTGTAAACTCACCAGCTAGTCTTCTAATACTTTCAGCCATGGCATCTGTGTCTTTAGCACTTGTAGAGAGATCTCCGTATACACGCTTAAAAGAAATTATTTGCTTTTCCATGTCAGAGAAGGCTTGCATTGCTTTACCAGCAAAAATTCCCAAAGGAATTGTAAAACCAACCATAAGCTGACGACCAGCCCACTGAGTATTCTTACCCCAATTGAGCATCTGGGTTGAACCCTGCTTTAGCAGTTGATTGAGAAGTTGCTGCTTCTGTGCAGCAATAGCAGTCTTGGTCTGAAGGTTGTTCATGTCAAGAGCAAGTGGTCTTACCTGAATAGCCTTCATTGCACCATTGGCATCACGACCTAGTTTAATGTATTGTGTTTGTAAACTCTTTACTCGCTCTACCGCAACTTTTTCAATAGTTGCAAATTCTCTAGCAAAACTTCTACCAAATGATTTTGATGCTCCACCTGCATAACGGAAATACTCACCCATTGTGAGCTTGTTCTTTTCAAGTGCGTTTGTAAAAGACTCTGCAGTTGTTTTTACTGTGGTCATGCTGGCAGCGAATTTGCCAGTCGCATTAATGTTGTCGATTAGTGATCTCTGTACCCCAGCAGCCTGTGCTCTTTGGGTTGGACCAAGCCTGGAGAGTTGTGTATGAAGGGCTGACAATTCACTCTGCAGGGCTTTAAGACCTGTCAGAGCTTTTGATGTGTCAATATTTAAGCCAATATTAGCCTGTACATCATCAGCCATTCATAAACACCTCTTTACTTATTTTATTATAGGTTAGGACCTACTGAACCAGTCATGTCGATTCCTGAAGCGGCTTCGATAATCTGGTATACGGTTGGGAGGTCTACTAGATCTTCCAATCCCTTTGCATCGACCACTAGGTCTGGTGCATACTGCTTTAGTGCAATGCCAACACAGTCGATCAACAGGTCCATCGACTTGTCGTTATCTTCTGCTACTGTTGCTAGTCCATCAAACTTCTTCATAAATTCACGAAGTAGTGAGATCTTTAGTGGACGAGCTGATAATTCTGTTCCGTTGAGAAGTGTAATCTTCTTCTCTTCATTTACGGTTACTGCCATGATATCCTCCTATAGGTTATAGTTTATTATACCATAAATGATTTTACCATTTTTCGTAAGATAATCCATTACCAATACCAAAGCCAGCCTTAGCAGCGTTAGCACCCTGTAGGGAAACAATGTCATTTGGATCTCCTGTTTGTCCTTTACTGAATACTCTAGCCTTCATTGCTTCCCATGGATTGTCTTCTTCTTTGCCAGATTGAGCATCTAGGTCTACCCCCTGGATTGCAGCAAAAAACTTCTTTTCCTGATAATCTAGCTCTCTTTTTGCTTCAAGCGTTGCTGTTAGTTCTGGTAGCGATAGCGACATTTCTAGTTCGTCATAGTCTTTCCAGATACCAATAAGAAACGCTTCGGACTCTAGTTTTGCTAAATCAAACTTATCCCAGGTATTGTCGCTATTAACAGCTTGTTCTTTTACTGGCTCATCTTTCTTGCTTTCGTCAATCTTGATACCTGCTGCTGCATCTACTATCTTATAGATTGCTTTAATATCAAAGTTATCTTCTACGTCATCTACAGTTTTAAATGCTGGATGATATTGCTGCATTGCAATCTGTACACACTCAGTTAGTTGTGATATTGCTTCCATGTCGTCCTCTGACGTTTTTACAGATTGAAACTTTTGCATAAATTGTCTTAGGTATTTAATCTTAAGTGGTGCTAAAACTATCGTAAGACCATCTACTGTGTCTACGTATTCTACTTTATATATATTAGTTGCCATTAGTCTAGTATAACAAAAACTACCCCCACCGAAGTGAGGGTAGTCTTATCACTGTTTAGTTATTTGGTTAGACAGCTGTTGGCTTGCCTGGGGCGTTGCTAGATGCGTTGTTTGCACCGTATGTACGGTCAACGATCTTACCGTATGAGCCAGTGTCGTTTGGAAGTAGTCGGAATGATACCTCAAACATAGTTGCCTCATCACGCTTCGCAGAGATCGTTACGTTCTCAATTGAGAGTGCACGATACGCTACGTAGATACGCTCAATTTCGTTGCCTGGTTCGCAGTCTCCTGATCCAGGACCAACTGCAACTAGACCACGCTCTACTGGGCACTCGCCTAGCTGACCTGCTGAGATATCTAGAACGTCTTCTCCGTCGAAAGCTCCTGTAGTAGGAATGCTTGCGTCAGAATCTGGACGTGCGATAGCCAATAGTAGGTTTTCTAGTGTAGCTTCAGCGAAAGCAGTGTTCAGGTTAACCTGCATACCCTGCTTGTATAGCTTTGCCACGTCAAGAACCTGATCAACTCTAACCTCACCGAAGTCAGGCTGGAACTGAAGCTCTAGACCATTCATTGTATAACCAACGTTACGGAAGTCCGCATCGTTTGTTAGTGTGTGCTTGTAACTCTCTGTTGGAGTTGTTGGCGTTGGAAGATCGTCTTCAATCATTTCACCACCGTTGAACGTAAATAGAGCAGCTGCACCAACGATAATGTTCTTATTTGAACCACGTGTGTAATTTGCCATTATTTTTCACCTCTTTTCATAAAATAATGGGTGTGTTTCCTCTTTATAAGTATAACACTCATTTTGAATTAATCTTGATTGACGATGTGGTAGTCAAACTCTACAATCATCTTGTTACCGCCATAGGTTCTGGCTGTTCCAAAGTCGATAATATCTCTGACTTCCTGTAGCTGATAAAGCTTAAAATTGTGAAAATAGAAGTTAGGCTCTAGGGTTTCGCCTTCTACTATAATGGATCCTTTTTCTTTGCACCAAGCATTTAACTCTTCTGCGGTTTCATCTGCTCTGTCCATCAGACGTAGCACCTTTTCGGTAACCTTAACCATATTAATAATTGAGTTTTCTGCAGTTGCATAGAAGTAGTAAACAAGTTGCTCGCACTTGATGTGTGGGAAAGGCTTTCTACGCATACGAATAAGTCTGTCGTATGTACACATTACACCACCTACTGGAAAGTATTCTGTTAAGTCATTAATTGTAGATGGGGTGGTTGGAAAAAATGGCACTGTGCTAAACCCCAGGTCTTGCAACTGCTCCTGCAGGTATGCGTTTACCCATAGGATTGGCGTATTTAAAATTGATGTTTGACTCATAGGTCTATCCTTCCTGCGTTACTTATCCAGCGATACCCTGCCTTGTAGCCAATAGACTTTCCAGCCTTTGAGCCAGTTGACAGGTATCTTTTGAAAAGTGACATATCTTTAATACTATCAGATATTCCAGTAACTTGCAAGAATGACTGGTTAAAGTATCTGTCAAAGAACATGTTAAATGTTTCTTCGTATCCGTTTTGCACGGCATCTCCACCTGGGTTCTCTATGTATACTGGATTCTTTGTAAAAACTTTTTCTCCGTTGTCGTCAAATGCTAGGACGGAAGCCCTCTTGGGTCTAATAACTACTGGGATGCCGTTTTCCATAATCCTAGCCTTGTCGTAAAACGGTGTTGACGAACCAGCCTTTACTGAAGAAGATTGTCTGAATGATGAGTTTATGCTAAGACCAGAGCCAGTTGCTGTATACTCAATGTCGAATAGTCTTGCATCTGGTGAGCCAGTCTGATACCATTCGTATACGTGATGTAGCTTCTGTGGATCCATTCTGGCATTTAGGTCTATAAAGTCTTTTAGCATCTCTACTGTAGTCTTACCAATATTATCAATCATTGCTTGCTTACCAGCTTTGGTTCCGTCTAGAAAGCCAATTGAATAGTTTATGACATTCTTCATTTCATTCATAAACTGCTTGTCGTCAAACTTGATTGTTATCATACATCTACCGCCTGGTTTTCAGATCTACGGATAACAACGTTGTAGTATTCTGTTCCACCAAACGGACCGACAATCGGAGTGCTAGTTGCAATCTCAAAGATAGTTGACTTACCAGAACGAATTCCTGCAGACTCATTGTAAATACTGTTACCCTGAGCATCTCTAATGTTTGCCAAGACTACGTTCGTCATTGAGTATGACTCATTTTCTGATTGAGTTAGGTCGTTTCTAACTCTTCCAATAAGAACTGTATCGATGCTTATGTTTGCGTTTGTGGTGATATCTTCTTTGTATTTTCTACCTGCTGGTCCGAAGAAACAGGAAATGGTTCTGTCTAGGACCCATTGCTTTTTAAGATTGCCATAGCCACCAACCTCAACGATTGGATAATAAACGTCTACAAGTAGTGGATAAATAAAGTCTGTTGATTCGCATAGCATTATAGAATTCCTGGCTTGAATACATTACCCTTGTAGTTATCAAGGATTCTGTCTACCATCAAGTTTCCAGTGCCTCCTAAAAATGCTGGTGCGAATTTAATATCGAACTGATCGGTATTATATTGAGTAACAAATCTCTTCCAGTATTCATTGCGTCCACACTTTAGGTCGTCAATAAGCATAATTGCTGCTTGCTCTACATCTGGTGGAACAGCCTTATAGCCTACGTCAAGAATAAAGGTGTAGTCATACCCATTTGGGAATACGCTTCCTTTTCTGCCATAGAATCCTAGGTCTCCTGCACCAACTGGAATTCTTGGGGCAGCACTTTCTAGTCTATTAAATGTTCCTGTTTGTCCACGATAGATTGCTGAGTTATCTAGTGTAATTGCAAATGTTGTGTCCCAGATTCTTTGTACCGTTCCAAACTCTGTGCCAGGTGTGCTGTATGTGTCAAGTTTGATTTTGAACTCTGTTGAATTTTCTACTGAGTCTACTTTGAAAGTTCCATTAAGAATTTCTGGTGTAAATCCAGAAAATGTGATGCTGTCTCCTACTGCAAAATTATGTGGGGCAGTTGTCACGATTAGCGTATAGCCACCTGGGTTAGATGATGCTGTGTCTGTTACAGAAAGAGCTACATCTTCTCCGTTATAAACAAGAACGTTATTCTCATATGCCTTTAGGACTCTCTTGGCATTATGCCAAATTGGGAAATAGTCTGTTCCCTGACCTACCTGCATAATTACCTGCTTGTGATTATAGAACCCTTCTCCTGTTGCAGAATCATTGCTAAGATAAGCATCCATCATTGCTCTTGCAATAATTTCTAGTCTTTTATATTCTGCAATCTCTGATGCAGTTGTTCCCAACATAGATGGGTCTACATATGGTCTATAGACTGTTAGGTTTGAATCAATTACAATTTCTCCAAACAAATCTGTGTCATATACCCTGAAAACAAAGTCTCTGTCAAACTGAACCTTTGCTCTTGGTAGAACATATTCTATCGTAGAACCTACTGAAGACGTTACCTCGGTAGTTTCAAAAGAGTGGTCCACTACATCCTCAACGTAGATTACATACGTGTGGTTAGCCTCTGGTACGTCCCAGGTGGTTGTAATTGGATATGGTGGTAACCTTAATACTTCCATTAGTTGCCGATGGCTCCTCTAATTTCTTCTGGTGTTGCTAATCTAACGTGAATACGCTTTAGCCACTGATCAGCCTGATCTTTAGGCATAATATTGTATCCTCTTGATACCTTGCCAACACCTTCCCAAGAAGCTGATCTAGTTGAATAGACAGCTACCATTCCAAGGTCTTTGGACTCTTCTTTTTTCTTGGCTGTCTTTACAGGCTTTTCCTCTGCGACAACTTCTTCTGTAGAAGCTTCTTCTACCTTTACTTCTTCTGCGATTTCCTCTACAACGGCTTCTTCAGCGATTTCTGTAGGTACTTCTGCAATGATTTCAAAATCTTCATTAATAGACATGATATCCTCCTTGTCCTATTATACATCATAATTAAAAAGTAAGAGGGCAGGAACTAGTCCTGCCCCCTCACGGAGTTTCTCCTTAGAAAGACTACGAAGCCGACTTGGTTGCCCAAGCGATAGCGTCTTGCTCTTCCCAGTTGATTCCAAAGCGGACGAATACAGTGTATTCAATTGTGTCCTTCTTTGGAACGTAGAAACGGTTGACGGTAATGTCACGCTGGAAGCCCCAGATACGGTTCTGTGGGAATGTAAGATCTACATAATCCGCAGGGTAGTAAGGAACTTCTAGCACTGGAATACCTAGTACACGAGTCTGACGAGCACCACCAACGGTCTGGTCAATTCCTCCTAGGTACGAACCACGAGCAGCCTCAGTCGAACCAATCGAATCCCAAACTGTACCGTTGTTCTTTACAATGTTTGCAAAGGTATCGGTTCCAGCGTAGAACTTTAGTCCTGTCTGTAGTGCACGGTAACGACGTGGCAAAGCTAGGATTAGCTTCTGCATGTCGTCTACGGTCCAATCGGCACCTGCGTCAACAACAGCTTCGTGAGCGAAGTCGTCGTTCTGCACCTTGTCGATGAATCCAGGCATAATACCTAGGAATGCGTCCTGCGAACCCGATGCACCGTTGATCGCTAGATCTTCAATGTCGTTACCAAAAGCAGTAGTCATAAGACGTACCAAGTGGTCCTCAAGAGCACCTCCTTCAATATTGTCCTCTAGTGCTTCTGCTGAGACTTCCCAGTCAAGGCGTAGCTTCTTTGTAGTAAGCTCAACCTTTGAGAATGTCGCACCAGCGTTGGTGAATGAAGCATCACCTTGGTTTGCTGCACGTACGACACGCTCACCTACGTTAACTTTTTCAAGTTCCATAGTGTTTGCTCGCATAGTCACACGGCGACCGTCATTGGCGAGAGTAGTTGCATCCCAAACATAGTCGATAAATCGACGAGCTTGCTCAGGACGTAGGATACCAGCACCTTCGTAACGTGGGTTTTCGGTATAAGATGGGTTAACTGCGTTTGCACCAGTTGTTAGACCTAGGTTTGCATCTCCTGTAGTTTCTCCAAGATACGCAAAGGCTGGGTCAGACACACCACCAATACCACCTGCGAAAGCTGAACCATCCGCATTTGGATAGGTAGCATTCGAAGGATTGTTTTTCTGAATTTCTTCTGACATATTGTTCACCTCCATGAATTTTTTTATTTTGTCTTGCCTATTTTAGTAGGTCGGATGTTGTGAGGAAACGTCCACCCCATACTGATTTTTCAACCATTGCTGGTTCCTGAACGATCTCACCGAGATCGCCAGACTTACGGAAAGCGGTGTCAGCGATTACTGCGTCTACTGACTTTCCAAGATTTGAGAAATCCTTCTCTGCATCTGCAATTTTTGCATCTGTCAGTTCCTGTGATTTCTTCAGTGCATTGATTTCGTCAACTAGTGACTTAACCATTGCGGTGATTTCGCTAAAGGCTGATGTAACGGCATCCTTCAAGTCAGTAACATCCGTAGATGGAACCTCATCTGACTTCTTTGCCTTCTTCTCTTCCTCTTCGTCTGCTGACGATTCGGTAGCGTCCATTGAACCTTCCTCAACCTGATCTTCGTCTTCAGGCTTTGCAGCCTTCTCTACGCCATCAAGGGCTGGAGCTTCGATTTCGGCATCTGCCTCTGGAGCGATTTCAACAGCTTCTGCTACTACTTCATCGGTAGTGGCTTCGATATTATTTTCTGTCATATTATCCTCCTGTGTCATCTTAGCTACGTTAATGCCTTTAGCACTATCCACTAAGAACTTAATCATGTCGATCTTGTCATCATCTGACTTCTCAACAAAGCCAATGTTACGCATAACGTTTCCATTGGTTGGTGCAATTTCTGTTTCATTCTTCGAAAGAAGAACTAGTCCAGAATCCTTGTCGTAAAATACGTTTTCGATTTCTACGTCTACAATGTTGCTGCCATTCTTCTCTACAGATAGAATGCTTGCAAACTGGTTAGCTGGTGTGTCTACTAGAGATAGTTCTAGTAGGTCATAATCTTTGATAATACGAATGGCTTTTGACATACCCTCGTCGTAGGCATCTTCCCACTTGTTCATTCTACCGCCAATTGAAAAGCCTGAGTAAGTTCCATCTAGAACCTTTTCCCATGCATCCTGAGCACCCTTTGAAATGTATGTTGAAACATAAACACCTGAGTAGAATTTCTTAGTGTCTGGGTCGAAGTATTTATCTTGCTTGAATGCAACCATCTTACCAACAGCAATTGGCTGGTGCATTTCACGAATGTTGCCACGGAATTTCTCAAAAGCTTTTAGAGATGCTTCTGGTGTAACGATATCGTTTTGCTTGTCAATGTTATCAAGCGTAGCAAAACCAGATACGATTCTGCGTTCCTTATCGACCTTAGCGAAAGGCATACCTAGACGGACGTTATCGCCGTCGGTTTCAAAATGAGCTTTTGCAATGTTTACCATGGTAATTTAATTATAGACCCTTTTTATATAAAACTTGTTATTACATTATAACATAATTTATTGAGAAGATCTACCTTCACCTTTCGGATTTCTTCCAGATGTTGTGGATGTACTGTCAGAGTTGTTGGCAGTTCTCTCTGCATCTCTGGTTCTACCCTGACGAGTATTGGCAGAAGCATCTGCCGCACCTCGTGCTGTAAGCTCTACAGGCTGGTCTCCACCCTCAATTTGAGGTAGGTTAATAACTTCACGAGCTTCATTTGGAACCATAATCTTGTTACGAACATAGCGTTCAAGAATCTGTGACTGTGCAACTTCATCTGTAAGTGTAAGTTCATTGAACTTGAACTCTAGAATATCTGTCTTCTCACGGATGATCTTGTTTAGAATCTTTTCTAGGTTACGCTGTGCTGGACGTGCTACCTGCTCCTTGAACGTGCGGTCCTGAGCCAGCGATGCTGCGATAGCAGACGACTCAGAGCCGCCTAGCTTTGATAGAGGAACCTGGTGAGCAACTAGAATATCGTCACGGTTTTGCTTGCGGTATGCTGAGAACGAACCTTCCTGCACACCACTCTCAATCGCTTCCATCTTAAAGTCAACCTTGTTAGTCTCTGAGTCTCCAGGAAGTGGAATGTAAAGTGTTCTGTGATTCTGTCCCTTAAGACCAGTCTGAAGGAATCTGAATAGTCTATCCTCTGACTCGGTAGATAGTTGAGCACCCTTTAGGGTAACAACGTAGCGAGGCACAGCCTTGTTCTGGAAGTAGTCAATGTTGTATTGCGATGCAAGCTGGTCACCAAGTAGCGATGGCATTGCGGCAATTACGTCAGGCACTCCGTAGAAAGTATTTAGTGGAGAGTATTCCTTGATGTGAATAATCTCATTAGGACGATTATCTACCGTGATTGGGTTCTGGTTGGTAGCACCAAAGTTGCGGAAGTATGTAACCTTGTTTCCAACAATCTGAACAAAGCCATCGTGTAGGCGACGGACACGCATTGTGGTAGCAGGAATGTGACCAACATATCCGATCTCTCCGCTTACAGTTCTACCAACTTCAATGTAGGCGTTTCCTGTTGCGTAGAAGTCTGTGTCAACCTTCTCCATGATGCTAGTAAAGCTTTCATCCTGGTTTAGGTTTTCTAGCCAGTCACGAAGCTGAATCTTTAGTCTTTCAATACGCTTGCGAGCACGACCTACCGCCTCTGGGTTGTCCGAAGCCTCTAGCTTTAGCATGGTCTTGTCAGATACAACGAAGTCATATCCTAGACCAACAATGTTCTCAACCTTAGCGTCAATAGCTGCGTGGTTTGCAAAAGATGTGTCATAGTAGCTTGAAAGTTCGTATAGGTCGTATGGAGGTGTGATAACGTCAAATAGACCATAAGCGTTTCTGTATACTACACCTGGGTTAATTGCTTTTGACTTTGCATCTCCAGTACCGCTCTGGATTGCGTTAGCAGAGTCCATGTAAGCGTCTGAGTATTCTGCCTTTACTAGGCGAGAAGCACGTCTCTTAAAGTTTGTGTCAAGACCGTCTAGGTTTCTTAGTTCGTCCCAAGACTTCTTGAATGGATCTGAATTTGCAAAAAGGTTTTCTGACTCTGTTGCATTGTCCCACTTTACTGGAATTTCCAGTCTAGTAATTTCGCTCATTACTCATCACTTCCATACATGTTGAACGTATTCTTTGCGGCAATCAAAGCACCTAGGTCGTTCTGAGAAGGGATTAATCCCTGCTTCATTCTATCTAGTTGCTCGCTGTGCTCTTCGTCTGAAATCTTTCTAACATTTGGAAAGAACTCTGCAGTTCCCTCTGGCTGACCGTAGTATGCTGCAGCCTCTGTTAGCTCTTTAATCTTGGCAGGGTCATTACGCATTGACTCAATATTTAGTGCGTTACCCTCACCATCTGTAAAATACTTGCCTGATGGCAATTTCCACACATAAATACCTGCATTTGAGAATGGCTCTTCGACCACTTGGATCTTGGTTTTACCAATTTGACCCTTCATTACTTGTCCAATGTTTTTATTCATAACCACAAGTATACCACATTATCTTGGATCTGCGGTAATTCTATCCCACTTTGTACCAAGATACGTAACATACTGATATTTCTGGAACCTAAGCACATTAGCGTTCTCATTTGCATCTGAGATTATCTTGTTTGTACCAATATAGATCTTATAGATTTCTGATGGATTGATAGGTGGGATAACCTCAGCCTTAAAGTATAGTAGGCTCTTCCAGGTTATTGGATTTGTTTCTGCGTATTCTCTCCAGTCGTATGTGGTAGAGCCTTGCCAAGCCTGATTCCACGTTCTCTTAACAATTTGCTGTGTCTGTGCTAGTTCGCTTAACTGATAGTAGGAAAGGTTATTCAATACAAAGTTGTTTCTTATCCTAAAGCTTCCTAGGGATCCAGAGAAGTCAAGGAATGGGAAGAATACGAGACCTAGCATTGCCCATTCATCTATGTTTAGTACTGGATACTTAACTGTATTTCCATTTAGGAAGTATTCTAGTGATGTGTAATCTACCTCGTCATAAACATCGTCGATCTGGTTGTATACCAGCCTCTTTGCGAATACCTTTGCTCTTGTTTGTGCAGAGTTTACAGATTCAATGTAGAAAAGTATGTGAGCCGTTCCAGATATGATTTCGAACATTTTCTCTGGTGATCCAGCGGCTGGGAATAATCCAAAATTCCAAAGAGCCGAAAACTGCAAGGAACTAATGTTGAAGAATGGGTCAATATCTTTATTGATTGGAATCATAATTCCTTTTTCAAATTCGGGGTTATATGGTGAAACCATAGATATTCCAGAGTTGCCAGTAAGGTATAGGTATGGAGTGCTTCCTTTATATATTCTAACTGGGTTGTAATTTTTGTAGCCAACCTCATCTCCATACTGAACATATGGATGAGCGTACTCTCCAAACCTGCTTCCAATTCCGTTGATCGGAATAGATGCTGAAACAGAGTTATCTTCAAGTGCTCTTGATGCATACTGCAATGATCTAATATTTATTGGCTTTACTAATGAATTTGAAATAATTTCAAACAAAAGAGATATTGATAGGTTGTCAAGCGATTCTGTTTCACTAAGGCTGGGCATTGTAATGACTGAACCATCGACTACCTCGTAAAGATCTGTCTCCCATTCATTAGTTACATCTACGTTGCCGTTTTTAGAAGCTGCCCTTCTGGTGAAGCCAGAAAGGTCTCTATGCATTCCCTCGTTCATTCTTTGCAATGAAACATAAGCCCTGACGCTTTCCTTTGAGGTATCTAAAAAGTTTCCGTCTATAATTCTAGATTGTGGATAGTTAAAATTAACCTGGATAGTATCTATAGTATTTTTTGCTTCTCCAGAAAAGAACTTTTTGGTAGATAGATATGCCAAAGACATATAATCTTCCCAATATGAATATGATTTAACATCAAGCAGGGAAACGTCTACAATTCTATTGTGAACTAGCGTGTAGCTTGCGACTTTTTCTCTCAGGGTATCAAATACTGTGTAGTTACCAACTATAATTCCATTTGTCTCGTATTCTGAGTAATCTTTTGCATTTTTTTCTGTTGAAAAGCAGAAAGAGTGTATTCTTCCAGTATATGTATTTGACGCTAGGCTTTCTGTACCAGAATAATCCCCACCCAATAATACCTTGAGGGAATCTGGATTTCCAAAGAATCTTGCGTATTCGCTAGACAATGATGCAAGAGTGTTGGCATTAATTCCAACCACAAATTTCTCTGTTTGATATTCCATATTTGTTATATCGAATGGCGTTATCATGTCGGATTCTTCTTCGCCGTTTTGCTTGAAGACAAGGCTAACAAAATTATTGGATAGTGATGCTTTTATATATTCGTTATTCTCGTTTTGAATCTTGAAAAGTATTTGCTCTTCTTCTACCTGAGAGCCTCCCTCAAATACTCCAAAGATTAAATCATTTCTTGGAGATACATTTTTAAATGAATCAAATATGAGGTATGAGTTGACATTATCCCAAGCTGCTGATGGCTTTAGGCAGATAAACTGTTGATCATATAGGTTTGCGTCATAGCATTCATTTAGGACTTCCTGTATGGTATTTGTTGTGCTAGAGACGTATCTAGGTAGGGTATGATTTGGAGATGATAGCAGATCATTGATTGTTATTACATTGTCAGATATTCCTTGGTCCCATTTTCCGTGATCTGGATATAAAAAGTTTCTTGCATACTCTGCTGCAGCATAGTCTACGAAGAAAGACTTTCCGTCAAATGCTACGTTTATATCTTGTGGATAGGCTACGGCTTGTCCATAGGTAAATGTTCTTTTTGCCAAATCCTCTGGCATCATGTATGGGTATAGGGCTACTGCATCTACCTCTAAAGTAGGTAAATCTGCGTAGGCATAGAAACCTAGAAAGTCCTGAGTCTTAAAGTTTTCATCTGTGGCTTGCGACTCATTGAAGAGTGACGAAGATCTGTCTAGACTTTTACCACCTACGAAAGTTCCATTAATAAATAACCTTATGTCTGAATCTGAAATCAGTAGGTGAAGTAGCATTGGCTTAAACCATTCTCCAACGTAGTGAGAAAGAATTACGTTTCCATACCTTACGATTAGGTGTGGTCCGTTAACATATATTCCATTATCTGAATTAAGGGGACCGATGATTTTTCTATAGTCATTTGGCGATACCCTGGAGTTGACCCTTAGCCATGCCTCAAGTGTCATTGTAGAAGATCTAGAGTTTTCATTCATAAAGCCGTGTGCTGGCACAATTAGAGACGGCTCGTTATTGGCATTAGCAACAAGGATGGTTGAGTTTGAAGCACCGAATACCATTGGGACTGTTGAGTTTTTTGCTAAGAGTTTTTTATTTTTTATAAGATATAACCCAGAGTCTGCATTATAAGATCTTCCGTATGCTTGTGCAATAATCGCATCGTCTGCAACTGTAGATATGCCTGAGAGGTCGTAGCTAAGACCATTGACACCAACAGACACCTTGTTAAATTCCTCTGATAATCTTCCTACAGATAGTCCGTTCAGGTAGATTACGACATGATCTCCAGATGCCGAGCTTTCGTCGTAAGATATCTCTACCACAATCTTTGCGGTAATCGCTGATGAGTTAGTAAAAGTTTGAGACACAAAGCCCCACTTAGCAAGAGCCACGGTTGCTGAATCTGAGAATACTGGTGCACTAGAACCAATTTTATATCCAACACGAACTCCAGTTATAGAATCAACGCCTGTTCCGTAGATGTGTAGACCGATTGTAAAGTCATCTGCTGCGGTTGTAAATGTAGAGTTGCTTGTCAGGGTTATTGCTGAGTTGCCGTCTGGGACCGACACCATGTATTTTGATGTGTCTAGAATCATTGATCTTGGAACGTTGTCTGGATCTTGAAGTGAAAAGGTAGTTCCTATAACTGATGGGGTCCATAAAGAAAAGTTTCTGTCTACCTCTGTAATGTATGACAAATAGTCAATCTTGTCGTCAAGTGTCCATAGTGCTATCGGCTGGTTAGCATATACCTTTTCTGCATATAGATTGGATGGAGTAGTCATTATAACTTATTTTACCATAGATAGACAAATAAAAATGCCCTGCCAGGTTAACGACAGGGCACTTAGATTATAATTAAGCGATAGTTGCTAGTTCGTCTTTGTAGATTCCAATAGCTACCTCTAGCATAGCCAGGGCATTCTGAGATTGCTGGATTCCGTCTACGTCGTTGACAGTCTCTGCTACCTTCTTGTTTAGACTTACTTGATAAGCCTCTACGCTAAACCCAAGAATCCTGTTTTCCAGGACCTCTTTGCGTTGATCTGCTGTAAGCAGTTCTTCAAAATTCATAATTTCTCCAATGTTTATATTAGTATAACATATGCCAAAAGACTTGTCAAATGGTATAAATGATGCTATAATTGTAGAACAACTTCTCCCAAAGAGAAGTTTTTGCTTTACAAGACTCTACTTCATAAAGAATACTGTCTGCCAGAATACCGCCAAGTTGGTGGTAGAGTAACAACATAAAAAATAAGGAGGTAGCAAAAATGAATAAAAAATTTGCTGCTGTAGGTCTAGGCTTAGTTCTAGTTCTTACAAACTGTACTGGCGTTGGTGCCAGTGCTTCACAACTAAAGACAAATCCTGAAGTTGAAAAATATCAGGTAACACTCACATCTATCTTAATCCCAAGCATTGAAAAAACTGTGCTAAACAACAATACCGAAAAGATGACTAGTGTTGTAAAAAAATTAAAGAAGCGTGTCAATAAAACATGGTATGCATTTGGAGGTGAGACTCCAAGAGGTTGGGACTGCTCAGGTTTAGTGATATGGGTATACAAGCATTTTGGGATTAAACTTTATCACAAAGCATCTTCACAAAAGTATGCAGCCAAGCCTCGTAAATACGTTGAGTCAAAGGTGAAGGCTGGCGACATTATTGCTTGCTATGGTCCTGTTGGAGTTCATGTTGGAATTGCTTCTGACAGAAAAGGATACATGATTCATTCTCCTAGACGTGGAGTAACGACTAAAGAAGATAAGGTTTTAGATTTGTTTTCTAGTTGTACGTATACTAGGTTAATACAAACCGCCTAAAGAAATGCCCCTGGGGAAACCTGGGGGTATTTTTTATCTTGCTTCTAATGCAGCAAGTCTAGCTTCTAGTAATTCGATCTGAGATTGCTGAGACTTAAGAACTGGAATAACTGCTGCCACCAAACGATCGTAGGAGATACCCTCAACTTCTCCATCTACGTATGTGACGAATTCTTCTAGTCCAGCCTCTACCAAGTCTTCAGCGATAAACCCTGGGTGTCTTATTAGCCCAGTTGCACTGTTTCCATTTTCCACATACTGTGCCTTATCAATCCAAGTTTTTGGAACAAGATTAAGTATTTGATTTCCAAGAATCATTGGCTGAGGGTCAATCTTGTACTTACTTGCCGATGTACTTCTATAGATAAGGTTTAGTGTAGCACTTTGATATAGGTTTGCACTTGATGAAACAGTAGTGGTTGCTGGAGCAACCCCACCAGAGCTGTATATGATATATGATCCAGCATCATTTAGATATCCTTCTGCTCTTATGTTTCCATCTGTAGAAATTCCTCCAGATGAGGATAATGATGTTCCATTCGATCCATATCCTCCAGCAATGGTAAGAGACGTAAAGTCTGGGGTTGAGTCAAAGGTCCACTTGCCGTCTGCAAGGTTGTATGCTGTTCTAACTGCACTTGCAGTGGCAGCCAGAGTTGTGCTTGTGCTGCTAACGCTTGTACTTAACTGAACAATACCTGCAGATGTTGTGGTTGCTGCATCGGTTGTTGCTAATGTTTTTCCAGCAGTTGAAGGTATGAGTGTTCCATTAATACTTGTAGCAGTTGCTACGCCAAGAACTGGAGTAACCAGAGTCGGAGAAGTATCTAGGACAAAGTTACCTGTTCCAGTTTTATCCGATACTGTTGTTCCATTAATCTTAAGCACGTTTCCATCTGCTGTTGCGGTGTCAAATGTCTTGTTAGTGAATGTTTCTGTTCCTGCACGAGTTGCTAGAAGACCAGTAGTTGGCAGGGTAACGGATGTATTTGCTGTAGAAATAAAAGTAGTTGTGTATGCTCCAGAGGTAGTTAAGTTTCCACCTAGAGTAATAGTCTTTCCTGTATTTGCAACACCAGTTCCACCATCATCTCCAGAGATAGGATTTGTTAGGGATAGTGTTGGAATTGTTACTGTTCCTGTAAAAGTTGGGTTGTTGATTGGTGCCTTTAGGGTGTTTAGGCTGTTAAGATGACCAAGGATTCCAGTAGTATGTGGATCTGATTCAGTACCTGAGTTAGTTCCATAGTGATATAGCTTGAGGGCTACCTGAATATTAGCTGCATCATCTAGTGATGGGATTAGTGTTGTGTACGTCGTACTTTCGATATCTACTGGCATATCTAAATTATAGCATACTAACTATTTCAATAGTGATGTATAGTGTGCTAGGTTTGCTACTAGCCTTGGATCATTATTTATCAGAATTGCCTGTTCTGTTTGAGCGATAGCCTCTTCGATATTCCCCAAATTATATTCTGCAATAGCTAGTAAATCGTGTGGCAAAGCACCCCAGGCGTAATCTTCGCAAAGATAGTCTAGAGGTTTTTCTTTAATGTTTAGAGCAGCCAAGGCATAGTCCTTGCACCATTCCCACTGTTCATTTTCGTAGTACCATTGGGCAAGCGAAACATAGGACTCTCTTCTGTTTGGATCTTCTGCAATAGCCTGGACAAGATATTGGTCTCCAAGTAAGGGTTGACACTTTGCAAGATATCTGTATGCCGCTGCTCTTTCAGCACTCCATCTTGCTGTCGGTAGTTTGAGATAGCGTCTGAACTCTTCCATTGCTTTTTCATTCTGACCATAAAAGAAAAGTTCACGAGCGTAGTAATATGCGTTTCTATCATCGTTTGGATCTTCTCTTACAGATAGTTCAAGAAGTGGTAGATATTGTGAGCGTGGCTTTGAATTGTCTGGGTGATGGTGGATTTCTAGGTCAATCCATTCCTGAACTTCTTGGAGTCTGTCAGTAGTGAGTACTTCGTGAACTGGATGTTTCCAGCGGTATCCATGACGAGCATGAATCTTGTCTCCACCATACTCTAGACCAGGTGTGCCATCTTTATTCCATGACCAAGTATATTTATAACGAGGACGAGTTGTCTCTGACTTGATGCCCTCAAGTTTTTCACGCCATCCTGGAACCAGAACTTCGTCCATGTCAAGAGAGATGCAGATATCGATATCCTTTGGTAGGGCTGCTAGTGATGCGTTACGAGCATCATCAAATCTCCAAGGGCTAATTGAAATTGTAAATACGTCAATGCCTAAGTCCTGAGCAATCTGAACGGTATTATCAGTAGAACCAGTATCAGCAATAAGTAAATAATCTGCATCCATGGCAGACTTATACCATGATTCTACAAACTGTTCTTCATTAAGTGCGATTGTATAGACCGCAATTTTCATGTCTCTCCTACTTGTTTTCTAGAGCTTCTAGTCTAGCATAAAGTTCTGAGATTTGTCCAGCCTGGTGTCTGACTACCTGCTGAAGTGCTGATACATAAAATTCGTAGTTAATTGTTTCTGGAGTTACGCCATCTTCTCCATATGAAATGTAAGCGTGTAGTCCAGCATCTTCAAGGTCTTCTACAATAAATCCAGCATGTTTAGGATTTGTGTCTGGCTCTGGATTGTATAGATACTCTACAGGCTCAATAGAAAGAATTTGTTCTGCTGTGTAGGATAGTGGCTCAATTGCTTTCTTCATTGAGCGGCTAGACGCAACATAGCCAAGTGTATCTGGAGCGGTTGCAGATGTTACATATACTGCACGGTATGAAGATGAAAGTGTATTTCCATAAACACCAGAAGCACCGACAGTTCCAGATGGAGTAATTCCAAGACGAGAAGAGCCCTGATATCTAAAGTATGATCCAGCTGTATTGGCTCCGATCAGAAGGTCTGTGGTATTTCCAGTGGTTCCAATAACTGTTGCTTTATTATCAACGTTATTAATTCTAAGAGTTGTTCCGTCGTAGGACATGGCAGTTAGACCGTTTACATATAGTGTGCCTGAAGTATAAATGTTTGACGATACCCTCAGAACTTCTCCAACGCTCACACCGCCAGTTACAACCAGGGCTCCAGTTCCGATAGCAGATGCCCCAGTTGCATTTGTGACCGATGTTACACCTGTGACACCCAAAGTTCCTGCAATTGAGGTATTTCCAGATGCAGCGGTAACTACAAACTTATTTGTATTAACCTTTAAGTCAGAAGTTACGCCAAGAGTTCCAGCAATACTTGTATTTCCAGTTGTATCAGCTACTGAGAATGCTGTTGAGTCAACAGAGAATCCTCCGTTCAAAGATACTGCACCTGTGAATGTTTTTGCACCAGCAAAAGTTTGAGTTCCAGTTGTTACTGCACCAGACAAGGTATCACTAGCATCTGTAATTCCAATTGTTTGAGCACCTGTAGGTCCTGTTACAGTAATTGGTGCTGTTGCACTTGCAATACCTGCAGGTCCCTGTGGACCTGTATCTCCAGTTGCTCCGTCTAAGCCATTGTCTCCTGGGTCACCCTTTGGACCTGTAATGCCTTGAGGTCCTGTAATGCCTTGAGGTCCTGTGGGTCCCTCTGGTCCTGTAATACCTTGCGGTCCTGTAGGACCCTGTGCTCCAGTTGGTCCTTGAGGACCTGTAGCACCATCTGCACCGTTAGTTCCATTGGTTCCGTTTGTTCCGTTAGCCCCTGTAGGTCCTTGTGGACCAGTTGGACCCTGGCTACCTGCAGGTCCTGTCGGTCCAGTAGCTCCATCGGAACCATTAGTTCCATTCGTACCATTAGTTCCAGCAGGTCCAGTTGGACCAGTAGCACCATTTGAGCCAGAGGCTCCTGTCGGTCCTGTTGGACCTTGAGAACCATTACTTCCTGCAGGACCAGTTGGTCCAGTAGCACCTGTAGTTCCAGTTGGACCTGTTGGTCCACTTTGAGGTGACACAAATTCATAGAGACCAGACGTTGCGTTCCAAGATAGAACATATCCATCTTGCTTTCCAGTCATTGTAACATCGTGGATTTCATAGAGCTCAAATCCGTTTTGAATGTTAACAAAGATCTCACCATTGTTGCTCTGCACACGAGTAACAACACCAATAAACACTAAGTGTGCTGGAGCTACTGGCTTATTTGTCAAACCATAAATAAGATTTCCGCTTGTACCTAGCCATACTGGGTCTCCAGCGGCAGCGGTAGATGTGTTCAGACCAGCAAGCAAACCTTCTGTAACAACCTTAACAATATCGTTGGTTGCTCCACCAGTTTCAAGAAGACCTAGGGTCTTTGAAGATGTTCCTTCTGTAGCATTAGATGCTTTAGAAACAATCATGTTGGTTCCGTTTGCAGATGAAACATATACCGCTTGTCCCTTTGCAATTGCTTCACCGAGCTTTACCTCATGCTTTACTTGTGTTGCATAGTTATCAATCCAGGTGGTGTTGTAGTCTGTTCCATCTACCTTGGATAAAATCTGTCCTGCTGTACCGCCAGATGCTACACCAGCACCAGTAGCTCCTGTTGGACCTGTAGCACCAGGTAGACCAGTTCCAGTTGTCATTAATGCTGCTGAGAAGAATGTTCCCTGACCGCTAGAGCTTCCGCCCCATCGAAGAGTCTGAGATGTAGTATTTCCTGTGTAGGCAGTGAAATCTACATAGTCTGTGGATCCGTTTAGATATACCAGCTTAGTAGAGTTTTGGAAAAGTCCTTCATTAGTATTGGTTGGACTTTGGCTGATGGATACGGTGTTGCCATTTTTACGGATTTGGATATTGGTCTGGTTATTAGAAACTGCAGCGGTAGACCACCAAACTTGAAAAGTAATATTATAGTATCCAGCAATAGTTGGCAAGAACTTTTTGTCGGTAGGGTTCCACCAGCTGTTTGGATCAAAGTCATCCACGAAAGGAATTACCGTGTCAGTGTTTGCAGTTACAGTAAGGTCTCCTGTTAAACGACCTTGCGAAACAGCATCAGTAGCAGAAATATTTGCAGACGGTCCTGTTGGACCTGTAGCACCTGTAGGTCCAGTAGCTCCTGTAGGTCCTGCAACTGTAGATGCCGCACCTGTGGCTCCTGTAGGTCCTGTTGGACCAGTATCCCCTATAGAGCCTTGAGCACCTGTAGGTCCAGTTACTCCATCATTTCCAGCAACTCCTTGAGGACCAGTAGGACCCTCGTTTCCTTGGTCGCCTTGAGGACCTGTTGGTCCCTGTGGTCCAGTATCGCCTTGCGGTCCTGTAGGACCTAAATCTCCTTGTGGACCTGTCGGTCCTGTGTCTCCTTGTGAACCTGTAGGACCAGTCTCACCCTGGGGACCTGTTGGTCCTTCGTTTCCTTGTGGTCCTGTAGCTCCATCGTTACCCTGGACTCCCTGATCGCCTTGCGGTCCTGTAGGACCAGTATCCCCAGTAGCACCTGTTGGTCCTATTGGACCAGTATCTCCTGTTAAACCTGTACTTCCTTGAATACCTTCTGGACCTTGTGCTCCAGTTGGTCCAGTTGCACCAGCATTTCCTTGTGGACCTGTAGGTCCAGTATCACCAGTAGGTCCAGCATCTCCTTGTGGTCCTGTCGGACCTGGCACGGTAGAGTCAGCACCAGTTGGACCAGTAGGACCTTGAGGACCTACAATCTGACCTACATCAGTCCAAGATGAGCCATCCCAGACATATAGATTTCCATCGGCATCAACAATGTATGCGTCTCCGCTTTCGTTTCCAGATGATGGAAGATTTCCTACTGTGGCTACTGAGCCTTTAAAGTTAATTGATGTACCCTGCGGTCCTGTAGGACCCTGAGAACCTGTTGGTCCAATATCTCCCTGCGGACCTGTAGCCCCTGTAGCACCTACGTTTCCTTGAGGTCCAGTCGGACCCTGAGAACCTTGAGGACCTGTTGGTCCTGTTTCTCCAGCATTACCCTGGATACCTTGATTACCCTGAGCACCTGTAGCCCCTGTTGGACCAACACTTCCTTGTGATCCTGTAGGACCCTGAGATCCAGTAGGACCTTGAGCACCAGTAGCACCGTTAGCACCAGTAGCACCTGTTGCTCCAGTAGGACCAGTAACGGTACTTGCAGCTCCTGTTGGTCCTGTAGGACCAGTGGGTCCTGCTTCTCCAGGAAGACTAGCGTATGGAAGATCTGGATAAAGATTAACGCTGTCACCAAACTTAAACAGATTTGTATCTGTCTCATATCCAATTTCACCTTCAGCGAGAATGTATGTAGACTCAGCCCATTCAGCTGCTAATCCTCTGCGGTGTTGAATAATTGCCATTAAGGTGTTCCTCCATCGATTATCCCATCAATCCTGATGTAGATAAGGTCAAGAATGTCTTCCAGAGCGGCTTCGTCTAAAGATACATCCTTGCTAGTATCATTATACACTATCGGACTTGTTGCTGTTAGTATTCCAGAAGATCCAGTAGGACCTGTAGCCCCTGCACTACCTGTAGGACCAGTTGCTCCTCTTGCTCCTGCTGGTCCTGTATCTCCACGTGGTCCTGTTACACCAGTAGCACCAACTTCACCACGAAGACCCTGGATACCCTGCTCACCTTGGTCTCCTTGTGGTCCTGTAGGACCTGTTGGTCCTGGGACTGTGCTTGCAGCACCAGTTACACCTCTTGGACCTGTTGGTCCTTGTGGACCTGTCGGACCAGTTGCCCCAAGCTCTCCATTTAATCCTTGTGGTCCTTGAGGTCCATCATCGCCTTGCGGTCCTTGTGGTCCTGTATCTCCTTGCGGTCCAGGAACTGTGCTATCCAAACCTCTGGGTCCTGTCGAACCAGTAGGACCAGTTGCTCCGTTAGCCCCTGTGTCGCCCTTAAATCCTTGAGCACCTTGTTCGCCTTGAATACCTCTTGGACCAGTTGGTCCAGTAGTTCCTTGTGGTCCTTGAGGACCAGTAGCACCTGCTAAACCCCTAGGACCTAAATCTCCTTGAGGACCTTTTAGTCCTTGTGGTCCTGTATCTCCCTTTGGTCCTTGAACACCTTGCTGACCTGCTGGACCTGTAGGTCCGATAGAACCAACATTTCCTTCGGGACCCTGGAGTCCCTGTGGACCAGCATCTCCCTTGTCACCCTTGGGTCCTGTAGGACCAGTATCTCCGTCAGAGCCTGTTTCTCCTTGAGGTCCTGCGTCACCCTTATCTCCCTTTAATCCTTTTTCTCCAGTTAAGCCTCTAGGTCCTGTGCTTCCTGTTGGTCCCTGAATACCCTGAATACCCTGCTGACCTTGCGGTCCTGTGGGTCCAGTATTGCCAGGTATTCCTTGAGGACCTTGAGGACCAGTAGATCCAATAGTAGATATATCACCAGTAAACGGAGCAATTCTAATTACACTTTGTGTAGGCTCAACGCTAACTATTTTTACAATTATGTCTGGCTGTTCGGGATCGATGTAATTTGTCATCTAACCCACCACTAATCAGTGAGCCTTAGCCCAGAAAGAATCCACTTATCGGTATCGACCTTGAGAAGAGTTGCTGTTGAGTTAATTGGCACAATGAATGGAGACTGGTTTAAAGCTGAGTATCCTCCAGACCCCTCGCCAAAAACGTTAGTTGTTTGACCGTCTGCAACAAAAATATGCCAAGAACTCTCATCGCTAGTAGCAAATTTGATTTCAGAGCCGATTGGGAAAGCAACGGATGCATTAGTTGGAACAGTAAACTCTGATGCAGTTTCAGTCAGGTTTGCATAAAGAAGTTTTCCAATGTGGGAAAGTGCTCCAGTTAGGGGGCTTCCATCACTTGCAAGCACTCTTGCGTGGGAACCCTTGCTGGTATTAACGTAGCCAATAGTTGCAATTTGGTTTTCTGGGTTACTTGAATCTCCTAGATATTCTCCACCGTTGTAAGAACTAATAATTACATCGTGATCACTTGACTGAAGGTACAGATCACTTTGATTGTTAAGAATTCCTGTAACAAATAGACCACCCATTGCAGGACCAAGTAAGTATCCGTTTGAGTTAAAGTTCCAATAATTGTTCCAGAATGGCTCATAAGTAAAAACATATGAGGCTCCTGCTGTAAAGACTGCTCCTGATGCTGTAACACTTGTCAATCCCTCTGATGGGGAATTACTGTTTACAGAATCAACAGTGTAATCAGTTCCGTCAACATTCACAACGTAGTCTGTGCTAATGTCTGATGCAGTGGTTGTGAGAAAGGTTGTAGAGCTTGTCAAATTGTCGTTTACATACGTATTTTCAATTCTTGTTGGTCTTGTAAAAATGCTAACGCTTCTTGCGTCATCTTCAATGTAGACATTGTTTCTTTCGCCACCAAGAATAAGGTCAGCGTTTGAATCATCTTGTGTTCCACCAGCACGAATGTGAATGTGGTTTGGATTGGTTGGGTCAATGATTAGGTACTGGTCGTTAGCATACAAGTCTGCATCTGGCACTATCTCTATAGTGCTATTTGATTGACCGTCACCAGATGCTGTTCCAGCACCGATAATCTGAACACCGTCAAAAGTAATGTCTCCAGTAGTGCCTGACTCAATATCGCCAATAGTTGCTACCCTATTGCTGGAGTTAGGTGTCATTTCTGCATCTCCCCAGTTGATGAAAACATTTCCAGGTCCATCATCGCCAGGGTATAGGATAATGTCTCTAGCAGAACGAAGAGCAAGGTCGTCTTGAGGAGCAGTGATACGAGTAGTACCAGTTCCACTCTTAGTAATGCTTAGAAGAAGATTGTCGCTAGTATCATTTAGCTCAAAAGGAACTGTAGAACTTACACCTCCGCCAGTACCAGATGGACCAGGCATTGGAACAATTTTAATAATTGGCATTATGGACCACCTACTGGAGTAACGTCAGATAGAACTACGATAGTTCCAATAATTGGTGTCCAAATGGTATTCTCGTCGATAGTTACTTGAAGGTCGAAAGATAGTTCGGCGGCGACAGCATTGTAGCCAGTTCCCCAAGTAGAAGTAATTTCTGGAGTAGCTACGATATCTACATAGCCAACTCCTGGTGTAACTACGAGTTCATCAAGAACTTCGCCTTTTGCATTATAGGCACTTGACAAATACGTCCAAGCAGATGTATCATACTTAGTAGTTTCATCGTTTTGCCAAAACTCAACACGGAGTCCAGCGGTATCACCACGGACAATCTTCCATTTAACTGGAACTGGTTCTGCACCAAAGGATTCGGGGATAGTAGGAATGGTCATAGTAGTATAATTATACACTAATTGTTTAAATTAAAAAGCCAGTATCCAAGGTGGTGGGTATGAGAGAGACGACCCTGGATACTGACAAATATAGTATAACATAACCTGTGGATAAGTCTGTGGATAACTTTATTTTTATTTTTTATTTGACAAAACACCAAAAGTGTGATACCCTCTAAATATTAGGATTTAGGGCTATTATTTATATACTATATAGTATTATAATAATAAATAACTAATAAGGGCTTGCATTTTATTTAATATATGGTATTATGTATATATGAAACTATGTAAAGATTGTGGTGTGAATGAGAGATACTCTTCACAAAAAACTGGTAAAGTATATTCCTATTGCAAAGCATGTCAGGCTGTTCGTGTAACACAGCATCAGCGTACTGAAAAAGGTAAAGCCACTTTAAAAAGAAGTTTAAAGAGATATGCTAAAACTGAAAAGGGCAAGGCTGCAATAAGAAGAAGTAACAGAAATCAGAATCGTAAGAAAAATGGGTTCACTCAAGAAATGTTTAATGATATGCTATTTAACCAGGATTTCAAGTGTGCACTTTGCTATGCTGAAATAAATATTTCTTCTCATGCTGACCATGATCATAAAACTGGTAAGGCTAGGGCAATCCTATGTCATTCATGTAATACCCTTTTAGGAAGAATAGAGAACAAGGGTTTTGATTGGGTAGACAAAGCAAAACTGTACGTTGATAGTTTTAGATAGATAATTTACTTTCCAGAACGAGTAATATACTCTACAAAAAGTTTAGTTAAGTTCTCGATTTTTAAATCCAGCTTTTCGTGATATTCTTCACCTTTATGATTCTGAGATTTTAAATCTAAGATATCCTGTTCCATTCTGTTTACTTGATCTTTCATTGATTGACCACCATTAGGTTTCATTTCATGCTTGATCTCTTCAAAATAGTGTTTGGTTAACCATCTGACTCCTAGAGCCACTGATGTAATAATTGTAATAAGGCTAATAGTGATAGCTAAGATAGATTCTACTAATGTCATAACATTTATAATTATATATGATATTTTAAAATCGGCGGTAAAAAGTTCGACGAAAAAGTTCGCTTTTTAGCACGGCGGCGATAATAGAGAACCCCACATCCAATATGCATTTCCAATGCCGCTGGATGAAATAAAAAACATAGCCCAGGAAGCCCCAGAATGCCCCTAGAATCGATTGAGATGGTATCCGACGAACTCTACTATGGTCTAAAATGAACAACCCTTATTTTATAAGGATATGGTAGAATAAAATATGAAAGAAAACGGAGATGTTGAGTTCCTGGATCTATTCGATCCGTCTCAACCTAGATCAGATAAAGAGCTTATCGAAGAAAGACTCGCTATCTGCAATCAATGTCCATGGCTTCAGAAGAATTTGATGAAATGTAGACAATGTGGTTGTTATATGAAGCTAAAATCTACTTTGCGTCAAGCTAAGTGTCCTCTAGGACATTGGTAAGATACTTTTGCTTCAATCAAGACAGGCTTTGCCTGTTGTATACCGTTCGATTTTATGTTATACTATAGTTCTACATATTTAGGAGAGAAATATATGTCATTTTACGACGAAAGAGCATATCAGAACAAAGATATCCTCGAAAAGATGTTCCTACAGGGACTTTCATCCAAACAAATTGCAAAACAGTTGCATATTTCGTATAAATTAGTCAATCTCTGGCTTGTTAAGCATAATTTAGTCACTCGTAACTCAGAAATGAGTTTTCCATAATGCTTAAAAAGATTGGTTGGCTTATTTTGTTATCTTTATGCTTATTTAGCTTTCAAGCACTGTTCTTTGCTGTCATTTCTACGTTATTTCTGTAATACCTGGCAAAATAGCAAATCTGAAAAAATTTTTATTTTCCATATTGGAGAAAATCTGAATATTTTGAATAAGTGTATGATACATACCCTAGGGTAGTGCTACCAGGGTTTCGTAGTGAGCACACATCCCCCTACTACCAGCTAAATACAGAGCTTCGATCTGTTATCAATTCGTTACACAAATAAGCGTGTTTGTGCTTGCTAAATGTCTGCCTACTACCCTATAATTAATACATAAAGAGAAAAGGAAAACAAATGACTAAGGTTCTATCGGTTCTATCACTAATCGCTCACGCAGTAGCATTTCTAGTTGCTGTCTATGTAATGGTTCTAGACAAAGAAGGTAACTATGGTTATCTACTTGTTTTGGCAACCTTCGTTACCCTGCCAGTAACCATAATTCTAGTAGCAAACAAACTAAGCAAGTAAAGGAAAACAAATGAGCAATTTCAAACTATACCTATACACCGTTGATGGCGATGCCGTTACCTCAATGATTCACGTTGATGATGTTGAAGAATTCTTGCTTGAACATCCTGATGCCGTGCTAACTAACCGTAGATAGTTATCCACAGGATAGCAATAGTTATCCACAGGCGGTACCCAAAAATAACGGTTTGGTAACGAAACGTGTTATGTGTCGTTATAATGTCTGCCTATGTGCTTATAATTGACCTATGAACGAAATCAAATGTGTAGTATGTGAAGACAAAGCAACCGAACTAGCCCTTGATGTTTGGGGAGCAGACTTAGAGATTTGCGACAAGCAAGAGTGCTATGACGAAATTGCTGATGGTGATTGGATACACACAAAGCCACTGGCATAATGTCTGCCCTATCAACTAAACTAATAACATCTAACAAAGGAAACTAAATGGCTAACTACTCAGTATCAAGATTCAACGAACTAATGCGTATCGCTAAGAGTGATGAGTATATGAGTGAGAGTGAGTTCAATGAACTAATGGCTATCTTCAAGATTCGTGGGTATCACTAATGGTTGAATGGATCATCTACCTATTTGGCTTATGGCTAATAGCGGTTATTCTTACTCAGTAAACTAATCGGCGTGTCGTCTTGACAAATGCCCCCGAAAGGGGGTACCAAAAATAACGGTTTGATAACGACACTACGATATGACTTGCATAATGTCTGACCCTGTGCTTATAATTGAGGTATAAAGAAAGAGGTTCCAAATGACTTACTACAACTACCGCCAAAACAACTCGGGTGGCTCGTTCTCTGACCCTGCCCTAAATGTTGTCGTCAAGGCAAATAGCCCTGCTGAGGCAGATGCGATTGCCATCACTAAGGGTATCTACTTTGACCCTGAGTTTGAGATTGATTGCGATTGCTGTGGTAACCGCTGGTATCCTGCTACTGAATACACTGCCTCAGATACCATTCCTGCTGTATCAGATTGGGATTGCCAATGGGCTATCTCTGATGGTGTGTTTGCTCAGATAGTTGTTGAGTAGGGGAAACCCTACTTGATACACACCTAAAAATGTGGGTACCCAAAAATAACGGTTTGATAACGAAGCTTAATAAATGTGTAAAATACGGCGTGTCGCTACCTAAAATGTCATACCCCCTTGCTATGCTTACAGGGTAAGCAAAAAAGAAAAGGAAATTGAAAATGAAAAACGAACTAAAGAAGTGGCAACTATTCGAATACACCATTGACGGAGATGCTGTCGTTTCGTCAATCTACTACCTAGACATTGCGGAATTCCTAAAGGAACACCCTGAAGCAGTGCCAACTAACCACCGCTAAAAGAAAAGGAAATTGAAATTGATAACACTAACTTTTGAAACTTGGGAAGAATTTGATAACGCTCTAAGCGGTATCACTAGCCTAGTAATCGCTACTAATCCAGACCCTACTAAATAGTTATCCACAACTACTTATCCACCTGTGGATAACTTTGGTACCCAAAAATAACGTTTTGGTAACAAACTTAAAAAGACCTACGATTTACGGCGTGTCGTTCCCTAAAATGTCCTACCCCTATGCTATGCTGAAAGCATAAAGAAAAAGAAATGAGAAATCAAATGGCAGTAACAATCAAACTAACCCCTAGCGAATCAAACCTATTCAACTGCGAAATCTGTGGCAACCCTGCCAACAAGATGAAACTAATGAACAGCGGTTACTGCCAATACACTTGTGCCAGATGTGCCAAGTAAAATGTCATAGCCTACTGATAAACTAAATATATAAACAAAAGGAAATGAGCCTTAGCAAATAAACGAGTAATCGGTGAGCCTAAGCAAATAAGTTCCACTAACAAAAAAAGAAATGAGAAATAAATGAACATCAACGAAATTCGCGAACAAGGTATCGGTTCAAACTTCAAGGTTATCAACCAAGCAGACGGATACCAAAAGAATAACCGCCTATGGTTTGGTGAGTGTGTTGAGTGTGGTGAGAGAGTAACCAATTCAAACCTAAAAGGTGTTTGGGTTCACACAATAATCTTAGAGCGTGACGGCTTGTCTACTAGGTCTAGAGATGTTGATTACTGCCCTACCGCTCAAATTCAGGGTAACCTAGTTCAAGAGATTTCAATCTAGGCAAAAACTTTTTGCGACACGCCAGGGATAACTTGACAAATCGCAAAAATTTTGGTACCCGATCGAACACTTGTTCGAATGTAACGATTAGGTTACGGAAGCTCAGAAACACCCCTAAATCTAACTAAAATGTCAGACCCCCCTGTTACAATGAATACATAAACGAAAGGCAAACTAATGAAAAGAATTCACACAGTAATGGCGTTCCTACCAAACAAGAAGAAGGTTATTGACCTAACCTATGACGCAGACAATTTTACAGTAGAGCAAGCAATCAAGTCTGTGGAAGACAAGGGCTTGACAGTAATTTCGGTTTACACAAACTAAAATGTCTGACCCTACTGCTAAAATGAAATCAAACGAAAGGAAGTCAAATGGCTAACTACAATGTTGCGAGATACAACGAACTAATGAGAATTGCTAAGAGCAACGAATTTATGTCTGAAAGCGAATTCAACGAATTGGTTGGAATAATGAAAATTAGGGGATACCACTAAAATGGAATTCCTATCCCTAGCCCTAATCGCTTTCGCAATCTATCTATTTATCAATCAGTAAAGGAAATCAAATGTCTGTAACTATCAAGCGTAATGTAATTCTATCGGTTCTAGCAACCATCTTCTTCTTCGTGGCTAAGTCTGGTCTTGATGAAATGGCTAAGTCTGGTCTTGACGGCTTGGGAATGTTCCCTTTCCTAATCGGTGGCTTTGGCTTTCTAGGCTTCTCTATCGGTCTGGTTATTCGTCTATGGGGGAATGAGAAAGAGTAGGAGTTATCCACACCCTACCCCAAGTTATCCACAGGGGGTACCCCCCGAACACTTGTTCGAATTTACGTAGCTTACGTAGCTCCCCCCCAGCTTTTTTCGAACAAAAGATCGAATGTAACGAATTGGTAACAAAATGCGACACACCCCCTAAAAGCCTATAAAAACTAACTAAAATGTCAGACCCCCCTGCTATGCTTACTATGTAAGCAAAAGAAATGAGAAATAAATGAAATACCTACTAAGCCCAGCCGAATCAGCAAAGTTTCCTTGCGACCTTTGTGGCAAGCCAGCAACTAACGCCTATGTAATGCGTTCAGGATTCGTTCGTTACAATTGTAATCGCTGTGTGTCGTAACGCTAAAATGTCTTACCCTAATGCTAAAATAAATTATCAAACAAAAAGAAAGAGCAACTAAATGCCAAAGCCAAGAATGACCAAAGCCGAAAAAGCAATCGTGAAAGCGGTGAACGCAATTGTGTTCGCAAATCCAGAAATCCGTAATGGCGGAAAATTCCTAGACAGAGCCGCTTTCCAAAAGTTGCCAGACCAGACCCAGAAAATCTATCTGGATTTGGTAATCAACAAAACATTCTAAAACCAAATGGCGTGAGCCTGAGCAAATAAACGAGTAATCGGTGAGCCTCAGCAAATAAAGCCCTAACGAAAGGAAAACTATGACAGCCAAAGAAAAAATCGAATTGCTTACTCGCAAGCACGAAAGAGGTTTGGTTATCTCTAACCTCTACTCTGCCATTCTCGCCTGTGATGAGGATGCCGATGAATGTGATGTTTGTCTAGGCTTGAAATACGCAATTCAGCGGATAGAGAAAATGTAGTTATCCACAGGTAACCAAAAGTTATCCACAGGGCGTACCCACCCCCCTAGATCATTTACGTAACCAATTAAATACCCCCCAGATTATTTCCCATAATGTCCGACCCCCTTGTTATACTTATCGTATGAACGATAAGACGACTTGCTACCACTGCCAGAAGAACAACACCTACGCTTTGGCTACCCTAAAAAATGGCAATGTTATGCGTGTGTGTAACCTATGCTCATTTTACCTTGACGACCTAATCACCAACCTAGTAATTCTCTAAGAAAGGAAAATCCCTATGGATGACGACTATGTAGAATATGATGAGTGCTATGAAGAGCCAGGTGACTTCTTTTCATAGCACCACCCTTCGGGGGGTACCCCCAGCTCCGCTGGGTCGTTTACGTTAAGAAGTATAATGTCTGACCCCCCTGCTATACTTGAGGTATGAATTCACGAAAGGCTAACTCTATGACCACTCCTAACCCTAACCCTAATGTCGTTGGCTATGTCTGCGTTTACTGCCAGAAACTCTACCTGCCAGAAGAAACCATCTGCCTAGATTGTAACGAGTATGACGGAATGGTGGCTCTAACCAAGAACATCTTGGCTATGTTTGCTGACCCTGTTGTTTCATAATGTCTGTGGCTACTGCTAAACTTACCCTATAAACCCTATCGAAAGGCTATCCCCTATGTGCGATTGCGAAGACCGTCCTTGCTGTGGCTGCTACTCTATGGCTGACCTATACTCCAACTCTGGAGACCCCTATGACCCTAACAACTGGTAGGTAACTACCCCCCCTGGGGGGTACCCCCAGATCTAGCTCTTTTACGTTAAGAACTATAATGTCCTACCCCCAATGTATAATTGTATTATCAACGAAAGGTAAACTATGTTAGAAATCGCATTTGGAATGAAGCAGGTTCAGAAGAACTCAACCGAGAACCCTATGGTCGCTATGATGGCTCTGGAACTGGAAGACACTCGCAACAACCTAAGCGAAGATGAGTTTTTAGAGTTTCTTGCTAAGTTTGCTCTCTCTATCTCTGCTATGGCTATCTCTCAAACTGTTCAGTTGTGTCTTGATGAAACCACGCAAGATGAGTTGGAGAAAACCATTTTGGAACTAATGGAAATGGAAGATTTAGGTAAGGAGTAATCTCCTACCCCCGAAAGGGGGTACGCCCAGCTCCGCAGGGCTGGTTTACGTAGCTAATTAAAAAGCTCCCAAACCTTTTTGCTAAAATGTCAGACCCCCTTGCTATAATTGTATTATCAACCAAAAGAAATGAGAAATAATGAACGACACTCCGCTAGTAATCCGCTCTAATGAAGTTGTAAACAACCTACGAGATGAGAAACTAAACTACGACACCTCCTACGCAAAAGCGTTTGGTGCTTGCTGGGGAGTAATGACCGACGAGCAACGACTAATCGTTTTGGAATACTCGCAACGCCAAGCAATAATTATCAACACACTAGGAGAAGAAATAAACTAATGATGACACGCAAAGACTATGTAGCAACCGCAGAAATTCTAAATTCTTATGTTCACAATTTAGACGCTCCAATTTTTGATTGCCTAGTTCAAGATTTTGTGGCTATGTTCGCAGAAGATAACGACCGCTTTCTAATTGATAAGTTTGAAGACGCTTGTTGGGGAACGGCTAGGGAGTAATCCCTGCTCCCCTGGGGGTACGCCCCCACCCCTAGCTCGTTTACGTAACGCATTAAATTTACCCTAGATTTATTCCTAAAATGTCTTACCCCTGATGTATAATAAAACTATGAAGAAAAAGAAACCACCACTAGGCAAGGTCGCCAACGCTACTCGCAAGGCTCACGCCAAGGAATTGTTCCAGAGCCTTTTACTCAACAAGCACTTAGTCGTTACCCCTGCCAACCGCAAGGGTTCACGACAGAGCAACAACCAAAAAGCAATTAGGGAGAGTTACTAATGGATGAACTATTTATTGTAATCAACGACAAGGGATACGCTGTTGAGATGTGTCTTACCGAGCAAGAAGCGTTAGAGTGGATTGCTAAATTTGGTAACAAAAACTATTCTATCGATTTGGATGTGGTGTGCTAATGAAAGTTTATGTAGTTATTGAGACTTGTTGTATGCACTTTTGTGGAGTATACAAGGACAAGGCTGAGGCTGATGCCTATGCCGAAGAGAATGACTATTCCGTCTATGAGTATGACCTTTAGTGTCATACCCTCACGCTATAATTGAAACACCCTAACGAAAGAGAAACTAATGAAAGCAATTATCGAATCTAACTGTGTTTGTGAACCAGACGAAGAAAACCCTGAAAGCCTAAATTGCTACGGTGACTGCTGGGAATGGCAGAAAGAAGACGTTCAGTGGATTATCGGTGAATGGGCAACTAAGAATGAAGTAGCCGAAGGACAGCCAATTCTAATTACTGGCACAAACATGAACTGGAACCATGTTTCAGGCTGGGCAACCGCAACACCAGAAACCATTCTCGATAAACTAACCTTGAACGGTGATTTTAGTTTAGAGTTTGACTTTGACCCTGATGAAAATACTTTCAATGTTGTTCGTCGTTCTCACGATGAAATGGGAGCGTTGTTTACTTTTGTAATCATGGAGCCATGCAACCAGTGTGGAGTAGGAATTCCACGAGAGATTTATAACGAAGAACTAGGCATGTGTCTTGAATGTTCAAATGCTTACTTCAACCATGAGGATGAAGAATGATAGAGTTTGGAGTTATCCTAATAGCGATAGGTTTGGTTATCCTACTGAATCAGTAGATACCCCCCGAAAGGGGGTACGCCCTATCGATCAGCTGCTTTACGTAGCCATAATGTCAGACCCTAAATGTATAATGGTATTATCAAAGAAAAGGAAACTATGTCACTCATTCGCTCTAAAGACCGTAAAGTTGCTAACCAAGTAAACAAGGCTGGCAGTCAGGCTTCAATGGCTAACACTTTTGGATTACCTAGTGGCAAGGCTTTTTCCTGCCCTGGGGCTACCTCGGTTTGTGAGACTATTTGTTACGCTGGCAAACTTGAAAAGGTATTCAAGGGTGTTCGCAATGTTTTGGTATCTAACTATGAGCAACTACTGGCAACCGATACTCTAGGCATGATTGCTTTGATTGACGAAATGATTCAAGACTTCAAGCAGGAATGTGAAAAGCGTAATGCCGATAAGTTATTCCGTATTCACTGGGACGGAGACTTCTTTAGCGAGGACTACACTAGAGCATGGAATTTTGTTATCCGCCTAAACCCTGATGTTCAATTCTGGGCTTACACTCGTTCAGACTTTGCTGTTCCAATTCTAATTGACATTCCTAACCTAGCCCTATACTTCTCTGCTGATTCTGCTAACAAGACTTTGGCATGGGAACTAAAGCGTAAGTATGGTGTGAAACTTGCTTACCTCGCCAAAGACTTTGCTACAGGCAAGAGTGACTTCAATGAGCAACAGGAAAAGTCTGCTGTTCCCTGCCCTGAAAACAACAAGAAGATTCCAATGATTAGCGAAAAGGGCAGTGCTTGCGTGATGTGTTCGCAGTGTGTGTTTGCTCGCAATGACATTCTGTTTAGTGCTACTAAAAAGTAGTGCTAGGCAGGGTACCCCCCACCCCATAGCTGCTTTACGTTACGATGCTAAAATGTCCTACCCCCCCTGTATAATATATACATAAGCAGGAAACGCAGCCCCCAAACAGAAAAAAATAATTGAACAAGTTTGAAAAATGTGCTTGACAATCTCCTGCTTATGCCTTATAATAGATACATAAGCAAAAATGTTTATGTAAACCGAATAGAAAGAAGCAAAAATGACCGAAGTTACTGTTGGCTCACAGTTCGCAACCCAGAAGTCTGGCGTTGTTGGTATTGTTCAGGAAGTTGTAATCAACAAGAACGGCTCTCAGCGTGTTCGCCTTGATGTAAACGGAACTGACCGCTGGACTACTGTAAAGTAATTCACCAATCCTGAGTATGATTTCAAACTGCTCACAACATTGTAAATAGGTTCGTTATCCATAATTGTGGCTCGTAGAGATAACCAATAAGCACCCACTCCCTATCTATAATGTCTTACCCCCACGCTATAATAGAGTTACAACCCAAACAAAGGAAGATAAAATGGCAAGAGCCGTATCAGTAAAAATCCCAACTATCAAAGTCATTGAGATGATTGAGAACAAGTTGGCAGAGATGAACAAGGTAGTCAAGGAATACCCTGCCCTACTAGCAACCTACAACAAGGCTAACAAGGAATACACCAAAGCCCTTGCTGAGTTGGTTGGCAAGAACTCTAACAAGATTGTTGCTTATCGTGATTTCGATTGGACTAGCGACCAGATTGCTCTGTCTAGCGACTATCGTGGCTCTGCCCAGATTTATGTTGGCAAGGGTCTAACAAGCAAGATTGGCGACAAGCCAGAAAAGCCAGAAGACCCAGACAACTACACTTTCAAGCAGAACTTAGAGCAGTTGGAAAAGACCTTGAAGTTGCTTCGTATGACCGAACAGGAAAGCGTTTCTGCCTCAACCTACAACTCTGTCTTAGACCTAATCTAAGATAAGCACCTAAGCAAGTGTCTAAAAGGCTTAGTAAACACCTTACTCTCTGTTGCTCGCAAGGGTATTCATAATAAGGTTTTTATACACCTAAGCAAGTGTCTAAACTGCTTACAATCCCCCTGTGAAGTATCTGGATAGATACTGGTTAGCAGGGGGATTCTTGCTACCCCAGGAGCTGGGGGTACCCCCCCTACCCACTAAGCCCTTTACGTTATAATGTCTTACCCCCCTGTTATAATTGACCTATCACAAAGAAAAGGAAAACTATGAAACACGAAACAACCCTTTACACCTACACCAACAAAGCCTATGTTACTGAGTATGGCGATTTCGCAGCCGAAGGCTCTTGCCTTACTTTTGATTCTTCACTACTCTCTAACTCACAATGGCAGTTAGTAGATGAGTTGCCAGATTCACAAAAGTTTGAGTATGTCTTGGCTATCCTTGACGGAGAAGAAGATGTTATTCGTGAGATTGAAAGCGAGAATAAATAATGTTTGATGATGTAATCGCTATGGACATAGTGGAACAACTAACCGAAGAACAACTAGACCAACTAATCGCAATACTAGAAGGAGCAGGTTACTAATGTTTATTCCAAACTTAGCAATACTACTAGACGAAATCAAACAGGCAGAGAAATCTTCCAAACTTGAAGGTGTTGTGTCTTACGCTAGTGGCTATGAAGATGGCTTGCGTATGGCATTAGACATTTTGGAAGGAAGGGTAGAGTAATGGAAAAGATTACTGTTAGTCTTAGGTTTGAATACTACCCTGAAGAAGACCACGCAGAATTGTTTGAAGACATGACTGAAGATGAAATGATTCGCTATGCTAAAGAAATGGCTTGTGAAGATATAGTCAGTGGAGATGTTTGGGAATGGCTAGAAGTTTCGGTAGAGTAAAATGTCAGACCCTACCAGTATAATTAGACTATCAACGAAAGGAAACACTAATGGGAACTCGTAATCTAACTAAGGTAATTGACAAAGACGGAGTAACTAAGGTTGCTCAATACGGACAATGGGACGGCTACCCTAGCGGACAGGGTATCAACGCTCTTCTACACGCCTACAATCACAGGCAGATTGAAAGCAAGTTGCCTAGACTACACTTTCTAACCGACAGCGAGATTGAGAACATCAACTCACTACTATCGGCAAGCGGACAGCCAATTAGCGAAGTCTATCCTACCCTATCTCGTGATACCTGTGCGGACATTCTAGGCTATGTCGCTTGGTCTAATGATGTATTCCTAGTGGATAGTAGCGACTTTGAGAATGACGAATTGTTTTGTGAAGCAGTTTACACGCTAGACTTTCAAAAGAAAAAGTTTATCTCTACTTATGGTGGACACACCTTAGAGTTTGAGTTGGACGACCTACCAGAACCGAAAGAGTTTTTGGCAGATTGGGCGTATGAACTAAATCCTGGTGTGGTGGGCTAACGCTCACCCCTAGGGGGTACCGCCCAAGATCCAAGCTGTTTACGACTATAATGTCAGACCCCCAATGTATAATGGAACTATCAACGAAAGGGAAACAATGAGCGAGTATGTAGCAGTAGACATTTATGACCGTATGGAGGCTAACGCCAACGACCTTGGTGGTAGCGTTGAGGAAGACCTAGCAGAGATTCTTGCGTCTGGTGACCTAAGTGCTTTTGAAGACTACTTTGGCGACACAGACCCATTTGAATTCCTATAATGTCCTACCCCACCTGTATAATAGAAACATCAACGAAAGGTAAAGAATGAACGAGAATGAAAACACAGATAACATTGGCAATTTTGGTGAGTATAATGCTGTTCCTGTTGAACCAATAGTCCACCCTTCCCTAGCAAAATTGTATGACGAGATTGCTGACCTAAAAGAAAAGTTGGTTCACTCAACTACCATTGCGAGCGAAGCACAAACTCGTTTGCGTGAACAGCAGAGCGAGTATCGTGAGAACGAGGGCAAACTTCAAGACATTCTAATTGAAGCACTTGGAGATGAAGAAATTGACAAAGATGTAGCAGACAAGATTGCCGAACTCTATGGTCTTGACCTACGCAAGGTATTCTCTATCAACATTCAGGTTGTTGTAAATGTTGAAGTGTCTGCTCCTGTTGGAACTGACCCTAGCGACATTGTAGATAATGTTGGCTTTGGCTATGGCGGTATCACCTACTCTGGTATTGGTGATTTGGAAAGCGACCATTGGGAAATTGACGACTGGGAAGAAGTGTAGGGTAAACCTTTCCCCTACCAGTGCTGGGTATCACTATAAACTACCCCCACATGGGCGTACCCCTCCCTGCCCCAAGATCCATTTACGATAGCTTTAAGAAATCTCCAGAAAATTCCCCAAAACTTTTTGCTAAATAGTATTGACAAACAGAGTGTTTGCCTGTATAATTAGACTATACACAAATCAACCACTAACAGAAAGAGAACCCCTATGGCTCACGAACTAGAACAAGGCGAGAATGGCGAAGTTGCTTTTGCTTCGCTACGCCAACCTGCTTGGCACAATCTAGGCACTGTCTTTGAAGAGCAGGTCAATACAGCAGAGATGCTGAAACTTGCTCACCTTGATAATTGGAATGTTCGTCTTGAAGATGTAACCATTCCAGAAAACTTTGAGAGCGACAAAAACTATTCGTTCGTTACTCGCACTAACCCTTTTGATAACACCAAGAATGATGTTCTCGGCGTTGTCGGTGAGCGTTATGTTCCCCTACAAAACGAAGACCTATTTTCGTTTGGCGACAACCTGCTAGACGGCGGTGGTCGTTGGGAAACCGCTGGCTCAATCAAGGGTGGTCGTCAGGTGTTCGGCTCTATCGCTTTGGCTGATAGCATTACCCTAGACCCTAATGGTCGTGCTGATAAGATTGATAACTATCTTCTAATCAACACTTCTCACGACGGAAGCATTGCTATTCAGGCAAGTATCACGCCTGTTCGTGTTGTATGTGCTAACACTCTCAACCTTGCTCTATCTTCATTCAAGGGCAAGAAAGCAGCGAAGCAGACTTTCAAAATCCGCCACACTTCAACTGCCGAAGGTAAAATCGCAGTTGCTCGTGAAGCACTAGGTCTTGCCAAGACTTACCTAGACGAGTTTTCTCTTATGGCTAACGCTATGATTGAAAAGGAAATCACTAAGGCTGACTTTGATAAGATTGTCGCTCTTGCTTACCCTGCTCCTGAAAAAGACGCTAAGGGTTCATTCAAGAAATACGACAGCAAGATTGACCTGCTAAACGACATTTATGTTGGGCAATTCAATGACACCATTTCTGGAACTGCTTGGGGAGCATACAACGCTCTAACCGAACGCCTAGACTGGTATCGCTCTGCTCGTGGTGGAAGCAACGAGAGTATCTACGCTTCTGCTTCTGGCTTTGACCCTGTAATCAACGCAGAGAAGAACCGCTTGATGAAGATTGTTCAACAGGTTGTAATGGCGTAAGCCATTCTCCCTTGCTCCTGGCAGTAAAATGTCAGGGGTATAGGGGGTACCCAGCTATCGATCTTATTTACGACACACCTTACGATATCCCTATAATGTCATACCCTACCCTTATAATAGATACATAACCCGAAGAAAGGAAAAGCAATGCCTAAATACCAAATAGAAATGATGATTGAATTCTCTGGTGAGATTGAAGCAGACAACGAAGAACACGCAGAACAACTTGCTTGGACGAGTTGGGGAGATACAATGGATAGCCCTATCGTTTATGACGGTGTTTATTCAATTGAAGTAGAAGCAGTAGACGAAGAAGAAGACGAGGAAGACTAATGGGAGCAAGAATAAATCCAGACGACATTCAGTTTCGTAAAGACGCTGACTACTATATGGACCCTATCGGTCTAGCAGTCATCCTTATTGAAGAGATGATTGACTGGGGTATTGAACGAGACCGAATGATTGTTGAGAAACTACCAGAAGAACACATTTGGTATTTTGATGGTCTACTCCGTCGAACAGAAACTATCCTAGACAGACTAGGTGTAGAGAACATTCCAGTAGTAGGTGATTGCTAATGAGTGATTGTATTGAGAATGATAACGGACGTTGTATGTTCTGTGGTGCTATAATGTCTGACCCTACCGCTATAATTGAAGCCTAACCAAAGGAGAACAATGTCTAAAACCTATCAAGTAGAATACAATGCTGTCTATTGGGTAACTGCCAATAGCGAAGAAGAAGCAATTGAGTTGGCTATTGAAGAACACGAACAAATGCCTAATGGCGATTGGGAAGCAATGATAGACCCTTATGACAGCGACAACTTCAACACACTAGGAGAGAAATGACACAACTAGAAAGCCTACTAGAAGAAAAGGCAGAACTGCTTCAAGACTTTGAAGATGTAAAGAATATGCTAAGTGATTCAGGACACGACCTATTCCTAAACAGGATAGATATGCTTGACAGTATGATTGAGATTGAGTTGAACAATGCCTAATTACATTATTGTTGCTACTAGAAAACAAGAGTTTGAGATTGATGCTGTTGATTTTCCAGATGAACAGGCTGCCCTTGCTTCTTTGGATAATTGGATTGCTGATGACTTTGAAGCATTTGCTATTCAGGCAACTTGGGATTTTGAGGTGTTAGCAAATGACTAGACCTGCTTGTGCTTGGTGTGGTATGGATGAAATGGATGAGTATGCCTCATTCAACGGTAAAGATATTTGTATAGATTGTGCAGGAGAATAATGAGTTATAGCACTTGTAGAGAATGTCTTGAAGACTACCTAGATGAAGACCTAAATGATTTTATGGTTTGTTATGTATGTGACCACGAATGTGACGAAACCTGTAATAATCCCTGTAATGTAAAGGAAGCAAATGAGTAAAAAGATAAACATCAAATTTGAATTGAACTATGATTTGGAAGACCTACGCTTTATGGTGGGGGAAGACTTTCCAGAAGAACAATTTCGTGAACGAGTAATTGAATATGCTTTCCACGACCTACACGAAATGTTGCGTAGCGATAGCGTAGATGCTTGGGCAGATGTGGAAGAAATCAATGAGTAACGCTATGGGAGAAATCACAGTAGGCGAAGCGTATGAAGAAGGTTTCTATGATGCTAGGGCAAGTGTATTAGAACTAATAGATGAGTGGTATACGGAGTATAAATCAAGTTTAGACTTGCTACCCTTGCCAGTTGCGATTGGCTTTTTGAAACAGGCTATCTTAGATGCCGATGTTTTAGATATGGAGTAACATCCACCCGAAAGGGTGGGTACCCCCAGTTAACATAATATAGTTAAACTAAATAATTAATTACGAAAGCGGATTAAGATCCCCGAAATCTTTTCCCAGAAATTTAGCTTTTGCTATTGACAAATGAGGCGTTATGCCTTATACTTGTAATACAACCCAAAAGAAAGAGAACAATGCATACCCTACAATACATTGCAATTCAATCAGAAGATAAAGAGAGTGCAGCCAACACAGTAAAGAACCTACTAGAAGAAGAACTAAATCCTGGTTCGTCTTGGTATGACTGGTTCGTTGTAGGTGGAGGTCGCTTTGCTCCTAATCCAGAAGACCAGTATGATGACACCCATGAGACTGTTATCTCCTATGCAGATACCCCTGACATTTTTGATGAGAAAGTTGGAGACTGTATGAAATCCAAAGGTCGTGAGTATCAGGAACTCTATACAGATTACAAACTAAATAAAGAAGAAATAGAGAAGACCTTTGAGGCTTGGAATGGCAACATGGAATTCTCTATGGCTCTCTATCCACTACGGAAGATGTTGGACATTGTTCAAGGACATTGGGATTACACATCTCGTGTATACGACATTACCAATTGGTCTACCAATACCCACCACATGAACAGAAGTCTAGCAGACGGAAACAAAAATTGGTTCCTTGTGCCTGTTGACTTTCACTTCTAAACCTGCTATACTTATACTCCCACAAACAAAGGAAACGAAATGGCTACATTTGAAGTCACTGTGACTTATCACTTCGACACAACTTACGAAGTCGAAGCAGACAACTATGAACACGCAGAATACAAAGCCCTAGAAGAAGCAACCGAATGGAAGCCTTACTCATCTGAAAAGGGATACACCGAAGACTGGTATCAGGTAGAAGTTGAGCCAGCCCTGATTAGCGGAGAGATTGAAGACTAATGATATTAGTAGACAATTGGGTAGACACCTACAAGCCAATCAAGAATGAGAATAACGACTGGGGTGGAACCTACTCTGCCTTTGAAACCTATGGAACAGAACTAGACTTCGTATGGTCTAAGCCTAACAATCTTGTTTGGACTGAGATTGACGGTGACGAGGGTAGTTACATTATCGCTGGCAAGCACATTGTAAATCGCCTACAATACTTTGTATGCGAAGTGCCTTGGGAAGATGAGAACCTTATGGTCGCTATCTCTGTTGAGCAAGAGTGTGAACTCTGTGGCGGAACAGGCGAGCAACCACTTGGAGAAGATGAAGTAGAAGACTGCGACACCTGTGGTGGTCGTGGCTACTGGCAGGTCTATCCAGACACTATGGAAGAACTAGAAGCACTAATCGGGAAAGAGAGAGCAAATGGCTAAATACGTCAAGCACCTAAGCAACGAAGAACTAATGGCAAGAATAGCAGATGACCTAGTTAGTATGCATAATGATACTGGTATTCATCTTGGATACTGGGAGACGGCTATGGAACTTGTAGAACGTTTTTACCACGTAAATGTTGAAGTAATCGTAGGAGAGAAGAAGAACTATGAAAGCGTTTGAGAACCTTGCCTTTGACAGGGAGAACTTTGAGAGTTGGGTAGATGAAAGTCTACAGACCAGGCTTACTGATGAGCAGTGGGAGCGTGTCAAGGATGAACTTGACGGACGTGTAGAGAACTACTTGGACCAGATGATTTACGACGTTGTGCTAGAGTTTAGGGAGGGAGCCTTCGATGAATAAGGACTGGGACCTAAACATCTTCTTCAAAGAAGTATGGGATGAGAACGTAGAAGAGTATGTGCTTGAAGATGTGTTGACTATCAATCCTGTAGTCTACATGTATGACAGTAATGGTTCTAATAATCATTATTCAGATATCATCTGGACCACTACCTTTGCAGAAGCACGTTACCTACGGAGCCAGTATCCAGAGAAAGAATACGGCTACGACTGGACTGACACCATTAGCAACTTCATAGAGATTGCACCACCTAGGCTGAAGTCTCTAGCCATGGCATTACCCAGTGCCTACGATTACAAGATAGACTTGGTGGGTTGAGACTACTCCTCATCAGGATACGCTAAGGGGTTGGCGTATTCGGTGGTAGGTTGAGAGACGTTATTTCCTTTCACTCTTGACCTACCACCACAATTTTGGTATAATAGAAGTTACAACTAAATACGGAGAACAAATGACAAACGACGAAAACAAAGTAGCAGACAAGATTGGAAAACTTGTATCAGACCTAACATTAGACATTGAGCAGGTAGGACTTTACATTGGACGACAACCGAATGTAATTCTAAATAGATTAGAAATCATTACCGAGACAGCACGAGAAGAAAAGGAAGACCTACATTTGACCATTGACAATGATTGGCGGTAGGTGTATAATAGAACTATGAACGAAACCACTATAGATAACAAATGTAACATCCTAGCAGAACTATGGATGGACTACCGAGATGATGTAAACTTTGATGACTTCATCAACTACGCTGACTTAGGTTTGCCATTGGCATACGCTATCAGTAATGAGATAGTCAAACTTACTCCACAGGCAGAGAAGTTTATCACGGAGGCTTTTGATTTGCTAGTAGCAAGTATGGGTCTAGAAGATACAGGCTTTGAAACTCTGGATGACATTTTCATGGAAGGCGATTTAGAAGCTTTCGAAGATCCAGAAGAGTAACCAGTGGATCCCCTGCAAAGGGGAGACCTGGGGTACCACATCTTATTCAATTTGTCAATAGCCAATTTATCCAATATAAAAAAGTATTACGATAGCTTCAAATTTTCCCCATATTCTTTATATATATCACTATCAAAATAGATTACGATAGATCATATATTTTCCCATATTCATGTATCAGCCTATATAGTGTATATACCTATAGGGATATTACGATAACCTTTAGCTACCCCCGAAGGGCTGGCAGAGCCAGGGTATTACGAATGATAAGCAAAATCCCCTATATAAGATACAACACCATATCGTTTGATATTGATTGATTATCTTTATTTATTTAAAAAAACATTACGATATTCGTTTATTTTTCCCCAAAATTGATATATTATTGAGAATAATTATCATTAAGAATATACTTGACAAATGTGGATATATGTGCTAGGGGATAGGGGGCTATGGGAAAATGATTACGAGGCTTAAGATACATGAGCTCTATTACACATATATATTTCCCAAATCCATCTTATTGAGAATGAGTATCAACAACAGTAAGATCTTTGTGGATAACTCTGTGGATAAAACCTATCCAAAATAGCCTTTAAAGGGGGTATAGAGAGACTTTAATCTGTCTCTGAATGTTCTGGGGTATCGAATATTTGCTGTATCAGATAGGCTTGCAAAAGATCTTTTCCTAATACATCCCTATACTCTCCAGCTACATTTATTAGATATGTGGCATCAGGGAATATGATGTATTTGCTTTTATTAGCCATGTGTTTCTCCTTATAGGTTTATTATGTTATATAGGTATTACGAAGCTTCTTCGTTGTTCCCCGAAATTTCTAGATCCAAGATCTCTTCCATAGCAGTCTCTAAAGACTTAGGAATAATCTCACTCATAGCACGTTCACATCATTGACTAGGAAGATAATCTCTTCGGCTGTATCTTTGTCTAGCATAGTGTTAGCTATACGAGCAAAACGTTCTCTCTCCTGTTTACGAACGTTGTCTGCAAACTCTTTAACTGCATCAACATCTTCTTTAGTGGTGCTATTGTCTAGCACTAACATTCCGTGTTCAAAAACAATCATTAGAAAGGATTGTCCCCATGCTCAAAGGTGTGGTCCTTGAGAGTCTTGGCTTCGTCAATAGCAGCCTGTAGGATTACGATGGCACTCTGTGCTTCTTCTAGAGTTAGCTCTACAGTTGTCCAAGTGCTAGTCTGGTGGTTTGATACGACTAGGTTTACCATAGGAACATTATCACTCCAGCTCTTGAAGCCGTCTGCCATAAATGCTGTGTATTCTTTTGTTATTCTATTAGTCATTGTTGCTCCTTATTTTCTGTATTTGTTGTTTTCAATAGCGTGAATTGTGTATAGCAATATGCCTACCGCCACTATAAACGGTGACAGGATAATACCTATGCATAATGCCATGAATACTATACCCTCAAACATCGTTACGATCCTCTGTCCTTTTTGCCAGATCGATTAGCCATGCCAGCAGGAATGTTACTCCAAGACATACTACGCAGAGTAGTCCCAATGCAAGTTCTACCATTTAACTTTAATCTTTCCCTCGTTTACGAATGTGCTGTGTGCTTGCTCCATAAAAGCTTTCTTGGCTAATGCCTTTAGCTGTGCCTTAGTCCAGTGGCTAAGTTTATCTTCGTCGGAATCAATCTCTAATTCAACAACGTTCTTAAGAACGATCTTAACTGTTCTTGTCATCGAATACCGTTGGGTCAACGAACTCAAGGATGGCTACCACTGCCTGTAGCTGGTGTCTAGCCTGTTTACGATATCGCCATTTACCATACTTCTCGTAGGTCTCTAGCTGGTTTCCTACACTTAGTAGAAAGTCTGCAATGCGTTCTCTTTCGGCTTTTACGCCATCTTCATATGTTTTCATAATACAATTATATCCTATGCTGCTTGTTTTGTCAATAGTGGTTTGTGTGTTACCCAGAAATACTGGCAGGTATCGCAACATGGTTCGTTGTGCTTACTGCCTACTGCTTCGATAAAGTGTGAGTAGTAGATTGGATCTTTACGATGCAGGTTAGCCTTGTGGGTGGTGGTAACTCGCTTCATTACGATGCTGTTCTCATACCACTCTGGTAGCTCGGTTCCCCAATACTTTCCCTCGGTAGCAACAAGAGCATTAATATTAGCAAGGTTCTTGTCAGTCTTAATGCCACGGACATTTGCTTGCTTAACCATAGCCATGGTGTAGTTAAGTAAAGTAAACTCGGAGCCACGCCACATCTTAACAGCTGGGTGGTTACGCCATCCTGCACGTGGGTCTGGATTGGATAAGACTTTAAGAATCTGGTAACATTCCAGGATCTGCTTGTTAAGTCGTTTGTTGTCTAGGGCTAGAGCAGAGTTCTCAAAATCTGCATATGGGAGAAAGGTTTGCATACGTTCCTATCGTTTAATGGACCTTATATATCTATTATACAGGATGCTCGCTTGCTTGTCAAGCGTTTGTTCCTCTATTTACCGCCGAGTTTTTACGCCGAGCTTTATTCAGCGTTTGCAATATCTCTAAATCGCTTTGGTGGATGTGCGTAGATATCTACCTGCTCAAATGGTGTCAGATAGGTAGTTGCATATTCTCCAGCAACTTCGTTGTAGAAGACTTTCTTCTGTGCTCTAGCCATGGCTACAACCTCTAGGTCTATTTCCAGGGCTTGCTTCTCAGCCAACTTTAGAACATATTCTACTGCTAGATCTTCATCTAACTCAGTAGTCACATCCCAGATAGCCCCAATTGTCTTTCGGTCTTTGTCTTGAAACATAACGGAATATTCGACTGCGTATCTAATGTTCATAGGTTCTTCCTTATTCTTCTCTTGGCTAATCTAAGCTTCTTTAGGGTAGCCTTATCTTTGGTTTTCTTTTCAACATCCTCTATGATGGTCATCACACGGATATACTCTTCCAGGATACCTCGCTGATGTTGGTATTCGTCATCACTTAGCCAAGTATCTCTAAGTGTTTTAAGCAAGGTTTGATCCACGATTATAACCTGCTAAATATCCTGCCTTGTATGCTAGGATCTCGTCTTTGGTTGTGTCATGGTCTAGAGTTAGAATCCACTCCAGCATATCTTTAACAGCCTTCTTTTTAAGTCTGTCAAGACTGCGTTTGACTTCTTTATTATTCTTCATTAGTTGCTTCTCTCATCCATGTATCCATAAACTTAGCAATCTGCTTAGTTCCTAGGGTTAAAGCTTCTTGTTTCTTTTCTGCTGATAGTTCAGACAGGAATAGATCTAGAGCAAGATGTGCTTGCTGTGCCATATCTTCTCGTGCCATCATAATAGGCATTACTTTGCTTGCTGGTAGTTCATTGAACCTGGTCAATACCGCCGAGAATTCCTCAGTCTTAATCTCTACTAGAGTTGGAATATGCATTGCTGCTCCTTATCGTTATATGTCTATTATACAGGATTAGCCTGTGTTTGTCAATGGTGTGCTACAATATTCCTATGGCTAAGAAAACTGCATCTACTCGCAACTCTGAGCGTCAGAATGGTAAGGCTTTTAAGAAACACCCTAAAAAGTTTGATCCAATTAGGAGACGCTTAGTAGCTGCCTAATCCTCATCGGAACCTATTGCTGCCACTACTATTAGTCCAGCAATTATAAATAATGCCGTAAATATTGTCTCAATCATTATCTAATTATACCAATCTATCGGTCTTTTGTCAATAGGCATTATAATATTTATATGGAGAACATTGAAGAAATTGAGTCTAAGGTTGACGAACTCTTTCAGAAGTCTGAAGATCTTAACTCTGAAATCTATACCCTCGGAGCCATGGCTGAACGCATTGCTTTCTTTGAACACCTAAGAGAACTCATCCACGAGAAGGAATCTGAGAATGATGAAACTGCAGCGATGGTTCTAGGCTGGGCTTACGAACGTCTAGCAGAAGACTAGAAGGGTAGCTTAGTGCTTTGCACTAGGTTCATTATTCTGGTTGGCTCAGAGGTTCTGTTGTAGTATGTGGCAAGTTTCCTGTTATTTTCATAATTGATATCTCCCCTTTTAGCCTGATGTTCGTGATAGAACGCAAAGACTAAGCCTTCGTGCCTAACATAACTAGTTTTGTTAATGACTTCGTGGACTCTACGCATTGCGGTATCTTCAAATCCCCACCCCTTAAATTTCTCATCATTGCCACCGATCTTCCACCATGCGGTAGGCGTAAAGACATTCACACCAGAACACGCTCCTGGAATTAGTTCGTAGCTAACGTTCTTAAAGCTAACGCCCTTCTCAACCTGCTCAATGCTTTGCTCTGTAAAGGCACGATATTCAGTGTATGGATTGTGCATCAGGTCATCAAGGAAGGCAGCAGAGATAGACTCTTGTAGTGGCTCTATCTGTGGGATAGTGTCTGCATCATTAATGATTACAACGTCACATCCGTCAGCCTCTGCCATCCTTACCCCATCATTACGAGAGCCAGACATGCTCCAGACCTCTCCAGCCCTGTCTGCTGTGTAAATCTTTGCATCTGGCAGGTTTTCTTTATACCATGATACAACCTTGTTAAAGCCAGCTACACGGCTTGGCTGTTCTCTCCAAGGTATTACGACACCAACCTTTATGTCACCGCATGGGTTGGGTAGGTGCTGTGGAAGACTATTTAGAAGAGCATTGTCCCTAATGCCAATGTGAGTAATGTATCCGTCATAGATATTCTTTGACCACCACCCAGCAACATTCTTATTAGACTTATTATAGATATACTTTCCAAACTCATTTTCGTGATCGTTTGGATTAAAGTTTAAATAGTTTTCGTTAGTGTATTCTTTCTTAAATACTGCTGGGTTATGTGACCAGAAGTAGAATTCACCACGCCATTCATACCAGGAATCGTTACCAAGACTATTGATCTTATAGGTTGTATTTGGTAGTCCAATGTGATACCCCAGCAAGCTACCAGCCTTTAGGTCTAGGTCGTGGCTATCCCACTGCCAAATGGTTCTTGGAATACGCATCTGAACAATGTTCGGGCTCTTGTCTAGAACATCCATAATTGGATCAATGTTTAGTGGTCTAAATAACATCCAGTCTTCTTCAATAGACAGAACGTGGTCCACGTCAAGTGTCTGGATGTGGTCGAATATCTTTTGAACTGCGGCTGGCTGACCCATTGGCTTATCGCCAACTGCAACTATCTCAAACCTATTTCCAAAAGCATACTTAAGCCATCTGCGATATTTATCATTACCAGAATCATCAAAGATAATCTGATACTTTGGCTTGCTTTCTAGGTTAGCCTCCCAAGATGCAATGGTTCGTTCTAAGTATCCTTTACGACCATTACCTAAAATTACGAAACAAAATTCTTTGTCTGACATTTATATCCTATCTATCTATAATATTATAACATGGTCCCCCCAGCAGGAATCGAACCTGCGACCAAGAGATTAGAAGGCTCTTGCTCTATCCACTGAGCTATGGAGGGTATTTGACTAATGACTAGCTAAATAATTAACAGTAGCCTGTAGGTCATCTAGGCTTCCCTTGTTAAGAATGATCTGGTCGAAGAAGAATCCGTCTAGGGCTGTCTCAGAAGAGTGCCTATTGATTGGTGTTCCTCCTGGCTTCTCTACTCTCCACATGTCACCGCCAGTATCCTTGATTGCCTGATACTCATTAGGGTATCTAACATCTGTTATTACTACCTTGTCATGCTTTGCAGCAGTTGCCATAGCCTTGTCTACCCAGAAGTTTTCTCCCCATAGGTTACGACCAACCTCAGTTCCAAAACGCTGTAGTAGTCCACGAGTCTCTGGAGAGTCAACCTTTACGAACTCCCACCCCATCTTGTCCACAAGCCACTGAAGCCTAACGCCCTGTAGCTCTGGAATATCGTTAATTTTTGGGTTGAGAGCATACAGTGCTTCACGAATTGGGTCAGCAAATGCCACCCTAGTAAAGCCATGATGCTCAACAAGATAATTAGCGATAGTATCTTTGCCACTCTGGGCATACCCACTTAGTCCAATAATCATTCTTCTTCTTTCTTAAATGTAGCCCAGAATACCCCAACCACATCATAGGAGTAATACTTTTCAATATGGCTAAAGGTTTTAATAACCTCTAGTGTGCTCCAGTCATCTTTAACATGCTCTTCGTATGGATTACCGTGCTCATGTCCTTGTGGGTAGTGAATGATTGGAATAGATATCAATGCATGTTTGGCTTGCTTAGATACCTTCTCCCACAGAGCTAGGGCATCCTCCTTTGACATATGTTCTAGAACATCTCCAAAGATAACCAAGTCATAGTCCCAGTCTTCCCATTCCCTAGCATCAATCTTAAATAGATTGTCATACTTGTTTGTAAGATCGAACTCCTCAACGTATGGTTCCCATGCTTCAATGCCGTCGAACTTATCCATCTGGATATTCTTTTCTTTCAGGATTACCGAGTAGGTTCCTGCTCCGACACCAACATCTAGAATAGTCTTAATGTTGTGGTCTACAATCCATTTTGCAGATAGGTCTTTACCCTCGTATGAACTTCCTGGCATTAGTTATGCAAAGCCTTAAAGGTCTCTGGAAAAGCCCCATGTGATAAGTCTTTTACAGCCATAGCGTAGTCCTGTATCTCTTTCTGGGCATCGTGCTCTAGTCTCTGGTCAAGGAATGTCATAACGCCCTGTAGCGATACCGTCCAACGCCAACGAACATACATACCATATGCAGGTAGGAATAGGCGAGCAATCTCTGGTGCTACGTTATCGTCCATAGCCTCATGGTATAGGTCAGTAGTTAACTTAACAATCTCTTTTAGCTTGTTTGTGTAATGACTACCAAGACTAAAATGGATAGGCTCTCCACTACCCTGCTTGCTGTTCTCTGGCTTACTACGCCAGTTAGAAGCACTAGGAATATAGAACTCTTCGTCCTCGGTAATGTAACGGCGTGAACTTTCGTTCCAGCCATTCTGGTCGTCTACGTGTGTAGAGCCTACCGCATACTTCCACCACTGCCTTGCGACAAATAGTGGGGCATATACCTCAAAGGTGAGTGCTGCATGGCGGAAAGGACTAGTATGTCCTTCACGGATAAGGAAGTTAAGAAGTTTTCCATCTTTAGGTCCAAACTCTTCTACTTCTTTATCGTAAGATACACGAGCAGCGTTAACAATTGATAGATCGCTACCAAGCGTATCCACAAGTCTGACATAGCCTTTATCAAGAACATCGACCTTATTCATCGGTATCTTCAATGACTGCAATTAGATCCTTGGTAAAGATAATGTCGTAGTCCTTACCCTCGTGCTCTACCTTTTGAGTAGCGTATGGATTAAAAGCAACCTTGTCGCCTACCTTAACATCCATCTCTGCACGTTCACCGCTTGGAAGGACACGTCCTAGACCTACGGCTACGACGACACCAATGTTGTTAGCGGATTCTTGAATAGCAGACAGGACTAATCCCGATGCTGATTTCTTTTCTTCTTCTTTTTCTTGCAGGATGATTACCCTGTCTTCTAGTGGCTTTAGCATGTATTACTCCTTGTCAAATGCTAGGCGAGTGATTTCTTCTGATGCCAGCAGAACAGCAATAGGTGCTGCTGCTGTGATACCCACACCAATCCAGGAACGGAAGTCAGTTAGCTGACCATTCCAGAATGATAGGGTGTGTGCTACGTTAGCGATAACAGACACTAAGGCAAAGCCTGTTAGTCCTGCTAGTGTTCGCCAAGTGCTTTCTCCACGAGCCTTAAAGACTACAAGTGAAATTGTATAGGCAAGGATTGCAGCATCGATAAACAAAGCTGGCAACCATTGCAAGATTACTGGAAGACCAGTCCAAGCAGATACCTCATAGATACCAGTAAAGGACACTGTAAACGATGAAATCATCAGGATTGATACTAGGGCTACTGCTGTGTAAAGAACTGGCAAGGCATCTGGATTGATACGCTTTGACTTTTTCTTTAGAACAAATGGCTGGTCGATAGCATCTGTAATTTCCTTAAGATCTTTCTCGGATACAGAGTTATCACCAGTAAGAGTTCTAATAGGCTCATACGGCTCTTTAATTGTTTCTGCGAATTCTACAGGCTTGTTGAAGTTGCCACCTGCGATATCCCATTCGGTTTTATTTTCCATACTATTATTATACCCTAATACTCAGTCTTGTCGTGCTTAATTCCGTGCTTGTCATCGATGTATTTGTGGATCTTACGAAGTGCTCGTGCCTTTGAAATGCCAAAGCCAACTGCTACAAATACTGCGTTCCAAAAAAATTCTGCAATAACGTGGTCTAATCCGAACATTACTTCAAGTAGTTCATCTGTGTGCATGTCTCTCCTTATGCTGTTTATACAATTATAGCCGATAGGCTACTGTTTGTCAAGTTCATATTTTGATGGGTTTGGAAATAGTTCGTGTAGGTAAGACTGTAGTATCTTAAATGAACTATCGTCTGTAGATAGGAATGCTGACTCATTGTTTAGATAGTCAAAGGATCTATAGGCGTGGGCATTATGCGAATAAACCTTTACGTCTGCGATAGGGATACCCCCGACAGAGTACTTATTTCCATAAAAAGATCTCCACATGGGATACCTTTTTCCAAGCAGCGTCGCCAGCTTAGACTTCTCCATCACCATTGGAACATGTAGCTCATAGCTAAGTGGGTCTTTAATATTAAACTCACTAATGATTATCTTTAGCATTCTAGACAGCCTGTTGGCGTATAGGTCTGGCTGTCCCAGGTAAGCAACCAGGTCTGCGTATGCAGATGCTAGAGAACCTCTATGAAAATACTCTATGCTTGATATTGGTTTAACAATAAAAAAATCATCATTCATTAGCACAAAGGTTTCGGATATCTGGTCGTTGTCCACAAGTCTCTGCAGGTTTTCTTCTACCTGAGCATATTTGTTAGTAACTCTATTTGTCTTAACAAAGTTACCAGAATACCAATCTGGCTTACCGCCAACTACCCATATGTTTGCGTCAGGAAAGCTTGCCAATACTGATCTAATTGAATAGCGAAGTTCTTCGTTGTCACCTCTGCGGCATACCCACACAAAGTCCATGACAGATCTACTTCCAGGTGTCTGGTAGTTCGTCAGTAGCCCCAAGAGCACGAGCACGAGCCTTGATATGAGCCTTAGCCTTATCTGGATTCTTAGCCTGTCCGTATAGTCTAATGGCATTTTTTAGGTCTGCTACCGTTGCAATTGGGAAAGAGCCATCTGGCATTGCTACACCGCTACTTGCCATGCGTTCACGAGCTGCTGTGTTGTAGTCTCTCTTTCCAAAGGCAGAGCCATCCCAGACTTTGTTCATACAAACCTTACACATTGGATCGTTGCAATCTGCAGATTCTGCGGTACATTCCATATAGTCTGCCTTGGTTCCCATACTAGTTCCAGATGTGGTTGCAATAGCACCATCTGAGTTTAATGCATCTGGTGAGCGACCTCTACGAGTCTTCTTTGGGTTTTTTCCATATTTGCTCTTGATGTTGCTACCAGTGGTCCCACCCTTTGTAGTTTGCTCTGGACGCTTGATTCCAGTGCCAGTAGAGTTTGCAGCCTGAGCAGTCTGAGTAGGGTTGATGCCAGCATCAGCCTTGTCAAGAGCAATCTCAGTAACTCTTTCGTGAGAGGAATAGTCTGTTCCGAAACCAGCAAATAGAGCCTTGTCTTTCATGCGATTTACAATGCCACGACTCCAAGAGAATCCTGCATCTCCACCCCAGGCAAGCCACATGATATAGCCGTTAGATGGGTTAGACTGACTGCCCCAGTCCTTGCCTTTCTTGTCTACCTCATGTCTAGAAAAATAAGAGTACATACGCTTAACTGTGCTTAGAGATAGAGACTCTCCTCTTGCAAGCTGACCTGCACGAGTCCAGCCTACAGAAGTTCCAGCACCATTAGCCTTGCCAGCCTCTTTAAACCTAATAGCCTTTTTAGCGGCAGCTCTTACACCTGCTGGTGGAGAGTATGTATCTGCCTTAGCAACGAGAGAATCCTCATAGACAACATCATCAGAGTCTTCCCATAGGTCGTCCATCTTGGAAACTGGAACACAGTTAGGAACCATCTTTCCATTATCCCCTGGTTTCATGCCACGCTGTGCGTAGCCATCCCAGCAAGGTCCTTGTGCCTTAATTAAATCATTATTCATTAGTCCATCTCCTCAGTTTCAATGCTTGCACGAATCTGCCAGCAGAACTTCTGAGAAGCCGTCTGGCGGTCTGCAAAGAAGTTTGCTAGACCAAATTCATTCATAGCATTTGCAAGATTTCCAGCCTCAATAAGCTTGGCAATGTGAATTTCAATTTCATTGTAAAGATCAACAAGCATTGGCTGTGGATCTCCTACGATAACTGGTTCCCCTACTGTTGACTGATCGAAAAAGTCTGTTAGTCTATATGGGGCGTAAGCCTTGAGCATACGAAGCCATTCTGCATAGGTGTCTGTGGCAGCATCGAAGTTCTCGTAGATTTCTCCGAAGAATTCGTGGAACTGTGGGAAGTCGTCTCCCTCAACATTCCAGTGGTATCCGTGGGATTTTAGTTTTAATGCTACGTTATCTGCTAGTAGTGTTCGTAGCTGTGCGAGTAATTGTTCCATATCTCTATTCTATCATATAAAAGTTAAAATGGACAGTTTATCATCATGTCCAGGATGTTTTCCCAAGGTAGCGTCCTAGCGGAAAATCTACGTACTTGGTACTATTATACTACTTCTTTGGAGTAGTCTTCTTTGCAGTGGCAACCGATGGTGCCTTTGCTGCTGGCTTGGTAGCTGGCTTTGCAGGTGCTTTCTTAGCTACTGGCTTTGGTGCTTCTACTACTGGTTCTGGCTTCTTCTTGAATAGTGCCTTGATTGCGTTTAGCATTTTATTTCTCCTTGTTATTTTCTGGAAGGAAGGTAAATAGTTTTTCTATTGACTCTTCCATTTGGTTTCCATTGTCCCAATCGGTTTTGACTGCAACAATTGTGGTTTGAACATCTTCAATATACTTGAATGCCCAATCCCTTGACTCCGAAATGAATTTAATAAATCCTTCGGTGTTCTCTAGCTTGTTAGACTCTATTTCTAGAAGTGCTTCTGCAAGCTTAGACTTTGTGTAGTTTGCATCTACGCTTTGCTGTACGATTGTTGAAGCAAGACTATTTATCTTAATCTTAAACTTAACAGCGTAAAACAGGCTTAGTGCAAGAGCAACAATAATAGCAATAAACGATACAAGTTCAATTACTGAATCGATCACTTCACTGCCTTTCTTGTTAACTGTACGAGGGCTCCATGGTCCTCTAGAGCTTTCTTCACACGAATCATATACTCTACCGCAGGTCTTTTGTCTGCATCTGGTAGAGCGAAGAACTGGTATTCATCTGTTATGATTTCAAGGAATGACATTCCCTCAATCACATGCTCAACAATGTTGACACTAAAGTTTGCAGGTGGTGTGATAGAGTGAAACGCTCTACGCATTGCATCTGTATAATACATTAGATCTCCTTATCCGTTGTAAGATATTCCCAGGTATTAGCCCAAGATTGTTTGTCTTTGTGTGAGTTATACTCTCTAGAGACTTTGCCCTTTTCAAGATATACCCCACCCCAAATGCCATATTCTTTTCCAGATACTCCGACAGCGAAACATAGTCTAGCGATTGGACAGTCTGCACAGAGTCCGTCAACCGATGGTCTAATTGTTTCATCTTCTTCATACCTATCAAAGAATACTTCTGGGTCAAAGCCTAGACAAGCTGCCTCTTTGAACCAATCATCATTAGATTCATTTGACATACTTCTTCACTAACTTAGCTGGAATATCCCAGCCGTGACTAGAAACGTCAAAACGATTGACGACGTGCCACTCGTGTTTGATGAATGCTGCATTTGGCTTCATCCAAGCTACTGGTGACTTCTTTGCTTCTAGGACAGTCCAACCATCCCAGGATAGAGAATCGTTAGTTTTTACGATTGCTTCCATCTCTTCTAGTGATTTAATTAACATCATCACTCCTTGTTTCTTACCTGTTGAATACCTTGCTTTTGCAAAATATTAATAGCGGTATACCCCAACTGGGATATCCTTAGAATCAGCAAGGTCCACAAGATCCGTGTATGGCTCTTTGGGCTTGCTGAAATATAGAAAGTGGTCTAGGTCCTGGATACGATCTTTAATAAAAGATGGTGGAACCTTAACTAACTTAGCTTTGATTCCTCTTGCTTTCCAGTTAGACACATTTAGAAATTCCATAGCGAACTCATTAATTGATAATGGTCCTGCTGAGAAAATCGTAAACTCTTTGTCTCCGTCTGGTAGGCTAGACAGGGCTGTTCCCATGCCACGCAAGAATACTGCGTAGTCACTGAAACTCTTTGTTCCTTGAATTCCTACTATCATTTTGTCTTTCCTTCGTTTAGCTTATCTACGATAAACTCAATCTCTTTTAATTGTACATCATCCATGTGCGTTGTGTCAATAGCAATTTTGGAATCTTCGTCAATGCCATTTTCCGTCATGTTCGCTGAGTAAACTGCATTCTGTGAAATCCAATAAGCTTTGCCATGCAAAACTAGGAACCTCATCATGTGTGCTGCTTGGTCTTTGAATGACTGTGTGTCTGGCTTCTTAATTGGAACTGGCATGTATGGCAGAACTGGTTTGATTATCTCAAACAGATGGCTCTGACGATAAGTTACCTTTTTGATCTTTAGCTTGGGAATATCTTTTTGCAGAGTTTTGGATGCAACTAGCCAAGCGGCTATTGCAACAAAAGCACCTACAAAATATTCCATGCTACTTATCCGTTCTGTAGAATCCACTACCCTTAAAGGTAACACCCGACAATGAGAATACCCGAATCATAGGGCTCTTGCAAGTTTCGCATAGATACCCTGGGTCATCATCTGTCATATTTCTTACAACAGAAAATCCAGAATTACATTCATTACACTTGTAATTGTATGTTGGCATATTGTCTCCTTATAGAAAGATAGGGCTACCGATTGGTAGCCACTATCAATCTCTATTTAATTAACCTAGTTTAGCCCAGGTCGCAGCATCTACTACACCTGTTGCTGGAATACCGTGCTTAGTCTGGTATGCCTTTAGAGCAGCCTGTGTCTTAGGACCAAAAGCACCATCGGCAGTTACACCGATCTTAGCCTGAACCTTCTTGACAGCACCACCCTTAGAGCCAACCTTTAGAATTGGCAAAGCAGCCTTAGCAGGTGCAGGAGCGACAGGAGCCGCCTCCTTAACTACAGGAGCTTCCTTTGGAACTGCAACAGTTGGAACCTCTGGAACTGAATGAGTAGGTGCAAGAGTTGCTGGAGCATCTTCAGGAGTTGCCTTGTCAGCCTCTGCGTGAGCCTTCTCAAACTCAATGACAGCCTTGCAGAAAGCCATTGGGTCATAGTAGCCCTTACCATTGTGGAAGCCAGCCATTGGCTGCCCCTTGATGTGACCTGCCCAGATTTCCCAGTGTAGGTGCTTACCAGTTGCGAAACCAGTCTGCCCCATCTTACCAATGATTGTGCCAGCCTCAATCTTCTGACCAACCTTGACCTTGATCGAACCCTTAACCATGTGGAAGTAAGTCCATGTGACTTTCTTACCCATAACAGTTGACTGAACGATTACTGAGTGACCACCAGAGGTTGGTGAGTCGTTAGGCTTTACTGCGATTACCTTGCCATCTGCCCATGCTTCTAGGTAGGTGGTTTCTCCACCCTGCCAGATGTCAACACCGTTGTGGTGCTTCTTTGTCTTCTTAATTGGGTGGATTCTCCAACCAAATGGTGAAGTTACCTTCCAAGCCTTGCCTGGAACTCCATCTACTGGATATTGTGATTTTGCCATTATGCATCATCTCCTTCTGAATAATTATAGCATTATAATTACTGAGCCTCGTGTCAGGATTGAACTGACGACCTATCGCTTACAAGGCGATTGCTCTACCACTGAGCTAACAAGGCGTTTGCCAATCATGCACCGTTTTATATTCGTATGCTACTGGCTGTATATCCTAGTCCTCGCATAGACATTGGGTCAATGAGTCTGAACACCTTCACCCTACCGCTGGGACAGCGACATTTTCGGATACACCTATCTCAGTATAGATTGTTCAGACCTATACTTTGAGCGACTCCAATCGGACTTGAACCGACGACCCCCACCGTGACAGGGTGGTGCTCTAACCAACTGAGCTATGAAGCCTTGTTGTGATGCGTAGTTGACAAAACTACCACCACCGCCCTATACTATACCACCTCTGGGAACGAGCACCATTGCGAACTGTCCTAGTTACTAACGGCTTTGGTATGCCGATTCTACCATCGGGTAGACCCCTACACCACCCTCTTATAGTCGGTGGTCCACTATCTGGAATAGTCAATTCCATTGCTGACCATCCTGGATTCGAACCAGGAACCTTAGAGTTAACAGCTCTCTGCTCTGCCGTTGAGCTAATGGTCAATGTTACTTCTCAAGTATACCCCAAGAAGAAACGTTTGTCAAGTATTTAAACAAGCCACTTAACTACAGGGCAACAGGGATCTCCGCCCTCTTCCCATTCTGCTTCTTCTTCAGCAGTCATATATTGGTCACCGTCGTGGGTCATACAGAATCCCTCTGTAATCCATCCAGCATCGATGCCCTGTTGTAGCCAATTGATGGCTTCTGTTGACTCTTCAATCGAAAAGTCTTTGTGTTCTATGGTCATAAGAAAAACCCTCTCTAGATTTATATACTAAGTATACAGCACCAGAAAGGGTTTGTCAAGGAATCTCTTACTTCTCCGCTGGAATGTTATCAACAAACGCCTGGTTGATTTCCTCTTCCGATAGCTCCCCATCGTTTAGGTAGCCACGAGCAAGGTCCTCAATTACGTTTGCGATACCCATTACACCTGCTAGGATAGCAGTCTGGATAACGTCAATTCCAATAACAGCACCAGCACCAATGGTGGCTAGAGCAGATACTAGGAATAGGGCAAGAATTCTCTTTGCGATTTTTGCATAGTTCATTTATTTTTCCTCCTTATCTTTTTCTTTTTGGTTTCTAAGTGGATATGTAATCACCCATAGAACGCTAGTTCCGATGATTGCGTATCCCACAACTGTTTTTGCCGATCCTTCTAATACCAGCCAGGCTACGAACATTCCGAGGAGTGTCCATGCTTGACCAATTAGATCGTTTAAAAAATCTTTCATTATATTTTCCTCCTTATATTTGATGTTCCACCTGATGGAGCAGATGCAGATAGTGCAGCACCTGTGGCTGCGTTTACTGCAGCACCAACAGCTACCACGGCTGTGACAACAACCTTCTTAGATTCTTCTCTTACCTTTGGAGACATATCCGCACCAACGTTACCAATAAAGTTAATGGCATCGACTGCTGCGGATAGTCCTGGAATTGCTGCTAGGCTTTCGTCTAACTGAATATCATCTGCTTGGGCTGCTACGAATAGGGCTTCTAGTGCCTGTTCATATTCTGGTGAGCCTTGTTCTGAATTCGCAAGAATTTCATTTGCTACAGATATAAGTTCTGTTACTTCAGCAGGGGTTAGTTCTTGCGGATCTACTGTATCTATATTTACTGGTAGTTCTGGGGTTTCTGTTGGGGTTGGCGTGATTGGTTCTGGTACCTCTGGGGTGACAGGTATTTCTGGCTCTTCAATAGGTTTCTTGGTCTCTTCAGGCGTAGGTGTTGGCTCTCTAAAAGGTGGAATGGCTTCCAGTTCCTGTTGAGCAATGTATACGTTCTCCTGTTTATTTGTCACATCGTTAGATGCTATAACAATTATACCTGCCTTTTCTGACTGCTCAGATACGGATGTATCGTAAATCTGTTGAGCATCTTGCTCCTGTTGGGTAGATGTAGACAGATCTGCTTGTGCAGCACTTAAACTATCTTGTTTGTCATTGAGCACCACGAGTAGTTCTGGATCATTTATCATTGGGGCTGTCGCTCCTGGGACTGGTTCTTCTACATAGTATGTCTCTGTTCTGTATTTAGTTACCTCTTCGTATACCGTGACCTCTTCGTAGGTTGTTTCCGTGATAACGCTGTTGCCTAGCCATGCAGCAGGTACAATCTGGAAGCCCTGTTCTGGTGTGTAGTAGTAAAACGATACATTGGCACCACCACCATTCTCGTAATAATATAGTGTGAATGGGTATAGAATTCCTGCCCTAATCCAAACCTGCTGTGAGACAGATCCACCGCCACCCTTATCTCTCCAGTCATTAATCAAATCCATACCTGCAATCGTTAGCTTTGTTCCATCATCTGCTGGAGTATAAAAAGAGTAGTAGCCGTCTGCTGGGACCATAAGGTTACCAGTAAATCTAACAATCACATCTTCTGCGTACCAATTGTTTCCAGTTTGTAAAATGTATCCGCTGCCCCAGTTAAAGTTAATGTTTGGAACTGTGGTTGAGTATGTTGGGGTCTCTGATGCAGATGGAATAGGTGGAGCATTGTTATATCCTCTTCTGTTGAACACATCTGCCACTACGCCACCAACTACCGTTGTTGTGGTTCTAGGAACTGTAACTGTCATTGGAATCATCTCTGTGTAGGCAACCTCTCTGGTGTAGGCTACCTGTTGTGTTGGATGTATCCAGAATGGGTCAGGTATTAGGGCTGTATCGTACTGGAGTTGTGCCGCATCTAGGGCTTCTTGTGCATTAAGTACTGCCTGTTGTTTTACCTGCTTATTTGAAATAGCATTGTTTAGTGTCTCTAAGTTGCCTGATACCGTCAAATCTAGGGTGTGTTTCTGTGCTACCGCTTCTTCATAAGCCCTCTGTGAGGCTGTGAGGGCTTCCTGAGCAGCAGAAAGTTTAGCCTGAGCTTCTGCTACGACTAAATCGTACTCTGATCTATCCTGAGCGAGAGCAGGGAACGAGAATAGTATCGGAAGGAAGGCTAGAAATATAACTACTAATATCTTGATTGGGGTTTTAATGTTAAGTTCTCCTTGTTAGAAATGTCTAACAAAACTATTATAACACTTTTAGAATAAAAGAAAAGGGCTACCGAAGTAGCCCAATCCTATTAGAAGTCCCAGTCATCATCCTGAGTTGCCTCATGCTTTGCCATAACATAGCTAGAACCAGATCCTGAGAAGAAGTCGTGGTTCTCTCCAGAGTTTGGAGATAGTGCTGATAGAATTGCTGGATTTACGTCACACTGGTCTTTAGGGAACAGTGGATCAAATCCTAGATTCATCAGAGCCTTGTTAGCGTTATAGTGCAAAAACTTCTTAACATCTTCTGTCAAGCCAATCTCGTCATACAGGTCTGCAGTATACTTAATTTCATTGTCATATAGCTCCATTAGAAGCTCATATGCGTAGGCAGAGATTTCATCCTTGCGTTCCTGAGTTTCCTCATTGAATGCCTGTTGGAACTTGTAACCAATGTAGTAACCGTGGATAGCCTCGTCACGAATGATAAGTCTAATTAGATCGGCAGTGTTGGTAAGTTTTGCACGGCTTGACCAATACATTGGCAGATAGAATCCACTATAGAACAAGAATGACTCTAGCAATGTAGAAGCAATCTTACGCTTTAGTGGGTCATCTCCACGATAATATTTTAGAACAATGTCAGCCTTCTTCTGAAGGTAAGGGTTTTCCTCACTCCATCTAAAGGCGTCCTCAATCTCCTGTGTAGATGTGAGGGTAGAAAAGATGCTTGAATAACTCTTTGCGTGAACACTCTCCATGAAAGCAATGTTAGTAATAACAGCCTCTTCATGCATTGTTCTTGCATCTGGTAGTAGTGCTGATGCTCCAACTGTGCCCTGGATTGTATCCAACAGGGTTAGCCCTGTAAAGACACGGATAGTCATCAGCTTTTCATTATCATGCAACGTACTCCACGAAGGAATATCGTTAGCTAGTGGCACTTTCTCTGGAAGCCAGAAGTTGGCTGTGAGTTTATTCCAAACATCTAGGTCAACCTGGTCTTCAATTTTATTCCAGTTAACTGGTCTTGTGATTTTCATATTTCCTCCTACAACATACAGCTTACACACTCTGAAACGTCAGTGCCTTCTAGAGCCATTTGACGAATGCGAATGTAGTAAATTGTCTTGATGCCTTTCTTCCATGCATAGATTTGTGCTTTGTTTACATCACGAGTAGTTGCAGTATCCTTAAAGAATAGTGTCAGAGATAGTCCCTGGTCTACGTGCTGGGTTGCAGCAGCATAAACATCAATGATCTTCTCTGGACCAATCTCGTAGGCATCCTGGAAATACTGGCGGTTGTCATTTGTTAGGTAAGGTGCTGGATAGTAGACACGACCCATCTTGCCTTCCTTGCGAATTTCAATCTGTGATGCGATTGGGTGAATCGAACTGGTTGAGTTGTTGATGTAGCTGATTGATCCTGTTGGGGGGACAGCCTGAAGGTTTTGGTTGTAAATACCAAAACGCATTACATTCTGTGCTAGAATTCTCCAGTCTTCCTGTGTAGGAATAAAGATGCGAGCATCTGCAAAAAGCTTCTCAACCTTTTTAGTCTTTGGCTTCCACTCCTGTGTCATATACTTAACGAAGAATGTTCCGTCAGCATACTTAGATTTCTCAAAGCCATCGAACACCTCTCCACGCTCTACAGCAATCTTGTTAGAAGACTTTAGTGCGTGGTATAGAACTGTGTAGAAGTAGATGTTGGTGAAGTCGATAGACTCTTCATCGCCATACATAATCTCTTCTTTACCGAAGTAACCGTGTAAGTTCATCTGACCTAGACCAATAGCGTGTGACTTCCTGTTACCGTCAGCAATTGATGGCACAGACTCAATGTCGCTAATGTCTGATACAGCAGTCAAGGCACGGATAGCAACCTCAACAGAGTTGCCAAAGTTTGGAGAAGCCATCATGTTTGCCACGTTTAGCGAACCAAGGTTACACGAGATATCCTTACCGATTACATCATAGTTTAGGTTGCCCTTATATGTGCTTGGTGTATTCACCTGTAGGATTTCTGAACACAGGTTTGACATATTGATACGACCCTCAATTGGGTTAGCATCATTAACAGTATCTTCATACATGATGTATGGATACCCTGACTCAAACTGGAGTTCAGCAATACGCTCAAACAAGGTGCGAGCCTTGATCTTGGTCTTGCGAATCTCTGGGTTGTCTACGAGTTCCTGATACATTTCTGTTACAGAGATATCGCTCATAGTCTTTCCGTAGACACGCTCAATGTCATATGGCGAGAACAGATACATGTCGTCACCATTCTTAGCAAGTTCAAGAGTGATGTTAGGAATTACCACACCAATGCTGAGGGTCTTGATACGCATCTTTTCATCTGCGTTCTCTCTCTTGGTGTCAAGGAAGCGTAGGATATCTGGGTGGTGTGCGTTTAGATACACTGCCCCAGCACCCTGGCGAGCACCTAGCTGGTTAGCATACGAGAAAGAGTCTTCTAGTAACTTCATTACAGGAATGATACCAGACGACTGGTTCTCAATCTTCTTGATCGGAGCACCTAGTTCACGGATGTTGGATAGGTTTAGTGCGACACCTCCACCACGCTTAGATAACTGTAGTGAAGAGTTAATGGCACGTGAGATTGACTCCATGTTATCCTCAATGCGTAGCAAGAAGCACGATACATATTCTCCACGCTGCTTACGACCTGCGTTTAGGAAGGTAGGTGTGGCTGGCTGGAAACGACCTGTGATGATTTCATCAACTGTGCTCTGGGCTAGTTCTCGGTTTCCATCTGCTAGAAGAAGAGCAGTCATTACTACACGGTCTTCAAATCTTTCTAGGTAGCGTTCGCCATCGAATGTCTTTAGGGCATACTGAGTGTAGAACTTGTATGCTCCAACGAATGTTGGGAAGCGGAACTTGTGCTTGTATGCTTGCTGGAACAGCGACTTGACAAACTCAAAGTCATACTTGTTTAGTAAAGCCTCTTCGTAATACTGGTGTTCAACAAGATAGTTTAGCTTCTCTTCCAGGCTGTGAAAGAAAACAGTATTAAGATTAACATGGTCAAGGAAGTAAGCTCTGGCAGCCTCCTTGTCTTTGTCAAATTGAATCTTGCCGTTCTGGTCATAAAGATTCAACATTGCGTTTAGTTCATGGTAACTATACTGGGTTGTCATTTGGCATCAGCCTTTCTGTGTTGGTTTAGGTTGGGTCTCATACCCCGAAAAGTGTTAGATTTCTATTCTACCACAATGTTTTAATTACGTCAAATCAGCTTCATGTCGAACTGACCAAGGTATTCTTCTACTACCTTTTGTGGTGCGTGAATGACGTTTCTCTCAACGTCCTGGACAGGAACAGTCTTTGGTCTGTCCTTAAGGGTGTGTATCTCTACCACCTGGTTTAGATCTTTTGGTGTGTGGGAGATAGCACCAAAGATAGCACCGCACACAGCATCCGCCAAGTCCTTAGAAAGTTTTCTAGGGTGGTCTACACGGTTCTGCTTTACAATCTTTAGTTCTGTAAGTTCTTCGAACAATAGTTCGATAGACGGCATTACAAGACGCTCTTCATATACAAGCATAGCCATATCCTCATAGTGCTTCTTAGCAACAGATACTGTCTCGGTTCTAATGCCTACTTGTTTTAACTCACTTTGAATGTCAAAGGAGTTCCATCGGTCAAAGCTAACCATGCCTAGGTTAAAGCCCAGTCGTCTTAAGTTTTGGATCCACTGCTTTACTTCTGAAAGGTTAACAGGACCTTCAATCTTTGGCTCCCAGTAGACTACAGCATCTACTACTACCACTGGCATTACTTGTGAGTAGTCTTTAACTACCTGAACATTTACCCACTTCTCAACGTGAGCAATAGCAACAGCACACTTGTCGTGCTTCTGTGCAAGGTCAGCATGGACGAAGTATGTCTTGTCTGGGTCTGGCTGGAATGACTCCATTACACGCTTGCTGCTGTCAATCGGGTTAGCGATTGTCATACAGGCACGGACCTTATCCTGTTGCTTAAAGAAAGCATCCGATGAGAACGAAGGAACACAGGCAAAACGCTGCATGGCATCTGCTAGGTCTGTAAAGAATGAAATCTTAAAGTCTTCAATGCTACGAGTAGGGTTTACCACCCAAGTAGGACGCTTGAGTGCAAATACGCCTGGGTATTTATAGGACAGAACTGTGTCTTCGTCCCACTCAATCTCTAGCGTATTGCCCTCAGCATCTTCTGGTAAGTCTTCATTCATAATAAACTTGTGAGTCTTATGGACAACTTCTTTCTCAGCGATTACGGCATCGTATCTTTGAGAGATAAAGTCTCCAGGATAACGAGGGAACGATAGCAGGGCTACCTTTCCTAGGTCTGGATAGCGAGAGTCTACGGAGGCACGGAAGGCTTTGTAGATGTTGTCTGCGGTCTTACCCTGTTCGTTACCCCCACCGATCTCCTGTGCGAAACCAGAGATCTCATCCAGAACAGCTAGGATAAGGTTAAGACCCTCGTGGCTCTCACGCTCCGAGTGACCAGAGTAAACAGTAATAGACTTATCAAACTCAATGCTTTCAGCCTTGGCATAGTATTTGCCAGCGAACCACGGTGATCGTTCAATCTTAGACTTGAAGCCTTTAAAGAAAACGTTCTTAGCCTGTTGTGCGTTAATAGCTACGTTAATAATATCAATAGCGTCACCTGCTGGCTTACCGAAATAGCGAGCAGGGTCCTTTAGGCAAAGAAGTTTGTAAACAATATATGAACAAGCAACAGTAGAAGTAAAGTCCTTACCGCTACCCTTACCAAGCTGTAGGATGATTTCGTTCTTTGTGTATTTCTTGTAATGCTGTCTACCCTTTTCGTCACCCATGATATCAATGAGGTCTTCCATCTTGTAGATCTGGCTCATTGCTTCTACCACGTCATACTGAACATCGGATAGTGGTGGCTGTCCTAGGTAGGCTTCACCTTCAACAAAGGTCTTAGCATCGACTGGATACTCTTCAAAGTTGTCAGACTTGAGGGCATCTAAGAAATCATCAAACATCGTTGTTGACCACCACGGTAATTACTTCTTGTTCTTTAGAGACTTCAGACAGCCTACGCATAATCTTGTCTCTAATCTCTGGGTGTTCACTAGCAATGTCACGAAGGATGCCTACGAGAACATCTTGCTTACGCTCAATCTCAATCATCTCTTCTGCTAGTTCCTTGTTCTCAAGTAGACCAGCTTTCTGTAGCATATCGATACGAGTCTTCTCTAGGTCCATCACAAGCTTGATACCTGCGGTCTTAGCCCCTAGGTTAGCAACAGTAGTTGCTTCATCGATAACTTCATATGCTTTGTTAATTAGTTTAGAATAGTGTGTGTCTGCACCAACAAGTGCTTCCTTGGCACGAGCACGGATAGCAGCATTGTCTGCAGCCATCACACGCCACTGGTTGATATGTGCTACAACCTTTTGTCTTGGTAGAGCCATCTCTTTTGAAATCTGGGTAGGCTCTTCACCCTGGAGATACTTCTCCACAACCTTGTTCATTTCGTCAAGGTGTTCAATCGTTAAGTCTTCAACTGACATTTGTGTTTCTCCGTCCACGCTTAGTTGGAATACGTCTTACTCGGTCTACCCTGAATGACCTGAAGCATCCTGCAGATCGCTTGTGAACCTCAAAGCAGTCTACCCACATTACGCCTGTGTCTGTGTTTGTGGTAAGGCTATGAAACTTGAAACGCATTCCATGCTCACCAGAGATCTTGATTAGGTCTCCGCTATTGATTACAAAGTTGCCAACCTCAAGGTCGTATACTCTGTTGAATTTGGTTAGTCTTACCTTTGTGCTTTTTCTTTTAATCATCTCTTTGACTTCCTTAGTCCGAACTTAGCTAAATAAACGTAGATAGTTTCTACGCTGGTTCCGCATTCCTTTGCAATCTGCTCTGGCGTTTTCTTATCAACATGGTAACGCTTTTTTAACCATACCTCACTAGTATACAGCTTCGCCATTACTTTGTCAACCTTTCCCAGTTATTAATTGCATAATGACCAATGCCAACTGCATCAGCAATATCATTATCACTAATTACTTTATCATACTGAACTTCAACAAAATGTATGGTCTTCTGCTTACGTTGTTCTCTGGTCTGTGTTTTAATCCAGGAGTCAGACTTCCCTGGGTTGTCCGCCTTCATCTTCGCAATCTCTTCCTTGCTTGGTTTCTTGTTACCGATAAAGTTTTGCCATGTGATTGGAGCTACCGATCTAATTGTTGGAATGCCAAGAGTCCCAAGAAGGGACCCCTGAACCAGTGCTAGGTCTGCTGCTGTCTTAGGACTATTCATAAATACTGTGTGCTCAATTACAATTGCATCAATGCTTATTAGGTTTGTTGAAAATGCAAGAACTTTCTTTGCAGCATCCACTACTTTAGCATATGTATTTATTCCAGCAAAAGCTATCTTGCCATAGTCTACTAGATCTTTATCTACGAAGATAGCGTATGCGAGGCTGTTAGTGCTGGCATCAATAGCCATGATGGTCTTTGGAGTGTCACTCAGATTACTTATCTTCATTCATCAGACCTTTAATTTCTTTTAACGCTTTTTTAACGTCTGATGGATTTGTAATACATTTCTGACAGGTTTGTGAATCGTTATAGATTGATAGCTGACTATTGCAAGACTTACACAAACGCTCCTTACCTACTCGGTTTTTAATCCTAGTGATAAGGTAGCGTTGTGCAATCTTCTCTTTGGTAGCCTCTTCACGACATTCTGCGGAGCAGTATATCTGATAGTTTAGCTTTGCATCGAAGGCGTTGTCACACCATTCACAGTGTTTGTTTTTCATCTAGTGGCTCCAGTGATCTAATTTTGATCTCTCCAGAACCAGCAAGGTCGCACGTTGCCCTAACAGGACAAGTCTTGCAAATCTTTGAATTGGATCGGTAGTTCTTCTCAGGAAGCTTTTTCTCTTCCCAAGCAGTTCTAACGTTTCTCATCCATTCAAATGTGTTCTCTACCCACTGAAACATGTACTCATTTAATTCTACAGGAAAAATCAGAATGTCGTGATTGTTCTTGTTCTCATAAATCAATACTGCTTTGTTCTTATTCTTAATCTTCATGTAGATAAGTAGCTGGACTAGGTGTCCAACCTTTGGCTTACCTGCAACCTTACGATACTCAAATCCCTCGTTAGGCATGGTCTTGATTTCACCAAGTAGTTCCGAGCCTTCCCAGTTGAGCATAACGTCACCGTATCCAAAGATAGGTGGGTTCTCGTAAGTGATTTTGAATTCAGAATCTACTAGGAAGTCTGGGACATTGCCCATAGCTTCCTGGATTCTTTCGTGTGCCTTTGTACCAGCAGTCATGTTTGCTCCACCATATGCATCTGCATTATCGGTAAAGTTAGCACCCTCAAACGCTAGATACCAGTAGCGAGGACACTCTCCGTGAGAGAATGCAATCGTACTAGGTGCGAATGTTTTCTTGGTCTGGAACTTGTCCACACGATTGATTGTATACCCAGAATTGATCTTGTCAATTAGGGCTTGCTTATCTATGAATGATGGACGAGAGTTTGGGTTCTCGTCTTCTTTCTTAAGCATTACTTGTTGCAATAAACTTTTAGCCATGATATGTTAGCGAGTAATATATTTAAGTGCTGATACTAAGTTATTAATTGACTCAGCAGCAGTATAGTAAATATTCTTCTTCGCTCTATCTCCTTTATCTACGTTAGTTAGCCATGTGGCTTTGAAGGACATTTTAGCTGCAATTGCTTGCAATCTAACAATCTCCACAGTTGCAACATTCAGAGGAATGTCTGGCTTGAGAATTACCTTGGCAATAAAAGTAAGAGCAGTGGTTAGCTCTTCATCATTCATAAACTCGGCTATCTCTGTAAGACCATTAATCTGTTCGATAGTTGTTTGTTGCTGTTCCATTTGTATCCTTAATGTTGTAGTTCTATTATACACTATCAGGTGGTAGTTGGTCAAGTATCATTTCTAATAGGGATAGTTCAATGACTGCTAGTCTTGTTTTAATACCCTCTTCACCAAGCACAATCACAATAGCTGGATTGTCGTTATTGCGAATAGCATCGGTAGTAGCCTTAGCCCATACCTCTTTGTTAATGGTAAAGGACTTACCGACTTCCTTGAAGTCAACGGTAAATCCCTCCCACGATGCGTCGCCTTTGTGTGTTCCACGACCAGAGTTCTTGTGTTGTTTAGCCCCTAGTCGCTTGCTCTCTGAACGCTCACTCATTTACCCACGGCACACAGACACAATTATTGTTCGCACATGGACCACAGACAGCACCATCTGGCATACCATCGCCTTTAAATAGGTCGCAATAGCAACCTTCGGTATTATGATTCATCTTGAAAATCTTTCTTGTTTCGTTTGGTGTTGAGCTCAACTGTGCTTACATGTCTTTCTGGACACATCCACGACAACTGTTTTGTTTCCGCATACAGACGGAGGGTTTTAACCTCCGCCTTGCATACGTGGCATCTGAACTCTCCGTGATATAGATTATACTTCGCCATTAACCATAGCCTTAATCTTATCCTGTAGGTCTAGATCTTCTCGTACTCTTGCTACGAACTTATCTCTACCCTGGAGTTTGTCTGTGGTTCCAGGAATGATATACCAGGCTCCTGTGCGTTCTACAAGCCCCATCATCTCTGCAGTATCCACAAGGTCACCGATGCTATCAACGCCAACCATAGGACCTCTGAAATAGAAATCATATTCGCCACTTTGAAACGCAGGACTCGTCTTAGAGAATTGAACTTCCCAACGGACTTTACGACCCACCTTTTCTTCGATAAGCTTGTCGCCAATTGCAATCTTACCCTTGATAGCTTGGTTGTCAGACTCAGAGCTAAAGAGTTTAATAACGGTAGAAGAGTAGAACTTAGTTGCTTGCCCACCAGACGGCTGCTGGCTTGTATACATTGCACTAATGTTATTGCGACTCTGACTAATAAGGACAAGCATTGTAGGCTTAACCTTGTTATTTGCATAGTTGAGCATCTTCCACGCATTACTAAAGTCTCGTGACTCTGCTCCAATTTGCTTAGTATTCTCCAGTTGCTTGAGTTCATCTGAATCCTTCTCAAAATAAATAGCAGGAAGTAGTGATGTAATTGAGTCAACCACGATGATATCTACACCTGCGTTCATCAAGTTGGTTCCAACGTCTACCATCTCATTGATAGTGCGAGCCTGTGATACGATAAGGTTTTCTGTATCTACCCCAAGCTTCTTAGCCCAGTCTTCAGAGTAAGACATTTCAGCATCGATCCAAGCACATAACTTTCCCTCTTCTTGTGCCTGAGCAATCATCTGTAGACAAAGTGATGACTTTGCCGATGACTTGCTTCCCCAAATCAATACCTGACGACCTAGCGGTAGCCCACCGTTTAGAGCACGGTTCAGACCAAAGCTAGGAGTCTTCTGAAACGTAGTTTCAAATCCTGCACCGTTAGATAGACGCTTACGAATGCGTGGATCTAGGAGTGCCATAGCTTCTTCAAATGTAGTCATTATGCCAACCCACTAATCTTGTCTGGGTTGAATCCAGACCAAGCATCATCGTCTGTAATGACCACAGGAGCCGCCTGGAAGCCCTTTGATATAATCATGTCGTATGCCTCAGTATCGACTGTAATGTCCACTGTGGAGTACTTGATGCCCAGCTTGTCCATGGTACGCTTTGTTGCATCGCATTGTACGCAATTAGGCTTTGTATATACTGTTACTGTCATTAGAAACCAACTCCATGTTTGTGTGCTCGTAGTTTATTAATGCTAGTCTTGTTCTCAAATGCGTAGTCCAGGGATACTGTAGTGTAGCCCTCTTCTACTAGACCTGCATACAGGTCAAAGGTGCGGATTAAAATGTCCGCCATCTCGTCTGCGATAGCCTCTGGACCCTTATCCTTGCGGATAGCTTCCATAACCTCAGTAGCCTCTGATACAATCATCATTAGCTGCTTGGTCATAAAGATATCGATCTGCTCTTGGTTTGCGTTTTTAATAACATCCCAGAAGCCTTTTTCTACTGCCAACTCATGCAATTCAATTGCAATTTCATCAAACATTAAATACATCCTCCATAATTATTGTTCCGTCTTTGGTTTCACCCAAAGAGAATTTGTAAACGTTACCCTCGTCAATCTTCATGTATGCTTTGGCATACGCTGTAGGGAATACGGTAACGCTGTGTAGGTCACGGTCAGCATCTGCTACGACTAGAGAAGCCATCTTCTTGCCAGCCTTAGTAATGCGTGACTTGAATGACACTACGAATAGTTCATCGCCCTTGTAAGGCAACTGACGATAGTTTAGAATCTTAATTAGACCAGAAGTGTTGCCCCTAATCTCGTCTGCTGGAATAGCAGTTACGATTCTGTTATCGCTTGCGAGTAGAATGTAAGTTCTACCTGCTTCGATAGTGGTCTGTTCTTCGTCGAAGACACCAACACTACCAGTCTTATCTAGGATCTCTACACGAGACCATCCTTTACCACGCTTAATGCTCTTAACCATTCCCATAAGAATGTAAGCACCCTTTTCTTCATACTCCTCAATGTCATTGATGAAAGCATGGTAGTGCTGTGGAACAGAGATATTAAACTCTGGAAGGTTTAGATACTCATAGAGATTCTCTTTAACTTCCTGATCGTTTCTAGGATTGTCATCAAAGGTTGCGGCACCAATCATTCGCAGTGCCTGTAGAGCACGAGAGTTGACTCCGTTACCCTTGCCAAATGTAAACTCTTCTAGCTCCTTATAGGAAGCAAATGGACGAGCCTCAATATACTTAGCAGCAATGTTATCACTAATAAACTTAATAGCAGTTAGTCCGAATCGGATACCCTTGCCATCGATAGTAAAGTCCATGTCAGATTCGTTGATGTGTGGCAAACGAATAGGAATACCCATACGCTTTGCTTCAATCAGATACTCGGTGCGAGCATCCTTGTCGCTCTCGTTCTTTAGAAGAGCAAACATAAACTCTAGTGGATAAGAATACTTAAGCCATGCTGTCCAGTATGATAGCGTTGAGTATGCTACAGCGTGTGACTTATTGAACGAATACCCTGCGTGGGCTTCAAAGTCTTGCCATAGTTCTTCTGCTTGCTCTGGACGAATGTGCTTAGAAGCACCCTTGACGAACTCGCTCTTGAACTGGTCAAACTCTTTGGCATCTTTCTTCTTACCAATGATCTTACGAACCTTGTCAGCAGTAGCCATAGTCATTCCACCAAGCTCCACACAGGCTTGCATAACCTGTTCCTGATACAAAATACATCCGTAGGTATCAAGTGTGAATGGCTTCATCAACTGGTGGTGGTAAGAGATGTTCTGCTTACCGTGCTTACGAGCGATGTAGTCCTTACCAATGGTGTTCATAGCACCTGGACGAACTAGAGCGTTAGATGCGGCAAGTTCGTTAAAATTCTTGACACCCATCTTGACTAGTAGGTTGGTGTAAGGCGTAGCTTCACATTGGAACACACCCTTTGTGTAACCCTCGGATAGCATCTTGTAGACGTTTGCATCTTCCATGTTAATGGTGTGCAGGTCAATCTTGTTTCCGTGACGTTGTTCGATAATCTTAACAGTGTCCTGAATAACAGATAGTGTCTTTAGACCCAGAGCATCAATCTTAATTAGACCAATACGCTCTGCTTCTTCCATGTCTACTGCTACTACTGGAATGCGTTCCTTGCTACCTGGGGCAGTACGAGTCTCTAGTGGAGCATACTTAAAGATAGGCTCTTTGGAAGTTACCACACCTGCAGCGTGGATACCAGTGCCACGGATGCGACCACGAAGTTGCTCTCCGTAGTATTCAATCTCTGGATACTTCTCACGGAACTCTGCAGTTGACTTAGATGTGCAATACTCATCCCAGTCGTCCACAAGCTTAAGAACCTTGTTAACGTCAGGTAGTGGGATGTTTAGCACACGAGCAATGTCTCGCACGATACCCTTACCCTTGAACTCTAGGAACGTAGCGATAGAAGCAACGTGACGATACTGGCGAACCAAGTAGTCCTTTACTTCTTCTCGGCGTGAGTCTTGAATATCGGTATCGATATCTGGGAAGTCATTACGCTCTGGGTTAATGAATCGGAAGAATAGTAGACCGTGAACAATTGGATCAATGTCTGTAATCTCTAGGGCGTAGCAGAGCAGAGAACCTGCAGCAGAACCACGACCTGGACCCACCATGATATCTTCTTTCTTAGCCCATGCAATCATAGAACGCACTACTAGGAAGTAGGGACCGAAGTTCTTGTCCTTGATAATCTGTAGCTCTTCGTCAAGACGGTCTAGGTATTCCTGCTTGTCGGCAAGACCCTTTTCCTTTAGACCAGCTATGGCAAGGTCGTAAAGTTCTTTGTCTGGGTCTTGGAACTGAACAGGCAGTAGGTCTGCGTAGTCCTTAATGTCGTAGTCTTCAATCTGGTCAGCAATATCGATACTGTTCTGATACATGTCCTCACGGTCAATACCCTGAGCAAGCATAGCGTTACGCATCTCTTCGTCAGATAGCAAGTGAATGTCAAAGTCCTTGAAAGACATTTGACGGTCTGCACCATACAGGTAGTCTAGCTTGTCGTTTAGATTGTCGAACTCTTGTGTGCCAGCAAAGTTTGTATCTGCAACAGTCTTGTTAGAGTAAGAGTTGAGGATTAGTTTAAGTTCCTGAATCTCTTTCTGTGATACGTCTGCGTGGTGGCAGTCTGGAGTGATAACAGGCTTGACACCAAATTCATCGGCAAGTTCAAGTAGCAACTTGTTTACTTCTGCTGGGTTGTGTGGCATAACCTCAATGTAGTAGTCGTCACCAAAGGTCTTCTTAGCCCACTGGATGTGTTCCTTAGCTACTGCTAGGTTTTCTGCTTCGATAGCCTTTGCTAGATACCCAGACAAACAGCCTGAAGTAATTACCAGACCTTCTTTATACTTCTCTAGAATGTCCCAGTCCATGCGTGGCTTCTTGTAGAAACCCTCGGTCCAGGCAAGTTCGTTTAGCTTGTTAAGGTTCTCTAGACCCTTTGCATTCTTAGCTAGAATGATAAGGTGATTGTAGTTTAGATTGAGAAGATCAGTCTTGTCTTTCTCTTCGTGGTCAAAGCGGTCCTTGGTGATGTAGCCCTCAATACCGAGAATAGGCTTGATACCTGCTGCTTTGGCAGCACGATACATCTCACGGTGTCCTGATAGCGAACCGTGGTCTGTGATTGAAATAGAAGTCATACCCACAGACACAGCACGGTCAACGTATTCCTGTGGGGTAGCAATGCCATCGAATAGGCTGTAGTGTGTGTGAACGTGTAAGGGAGCGTAGCTCATTAAAATCCTTTGTCTAAATAAAAGTTTGAGTGGGGCAGTTTACAGTGATGCCCAGCACAGGTTTTTACCAGTCAGTGTTGCTAGATGTTACAGACGAACCCTGGTCGAATCCGAAGTAGAAGTTATCCTGATCTGCGTAAGCAACTTCACGAACAACCTTTTCGAGATCGAAGGTCTCTAGTTCTCCCCAAGCATAAGGCTCGGTGTCTGGCTTAGTTGGAAGCAAGGTGTAGCTGGTTTCAGTTCCCTGACCATTACGCTTGATCTTCCACTCTAGGTTAGAGATAGAACCAGTCTCTAGTGCATACTCACGAATGGTGTTGAATGCTGACTGCTTGCTGATACCCTGCGACCATACAGCCACATAAGGATCTTCGGTTCCATCGTCAACTACTACGTTGCAGTAGAAGCGTAGGCGTGAACGCCAACCCGACTTAGGCTCCTTGCGAGCCATCTCACAACCAAAGCAGCGACCCTCTGAATCGATAGTACATGCTGCCTTACGCTTGAAGTCCTTTGGATTGGTGTGCTCTGACACTACAACCGAAAGACCTCGGCTTTCCGAATAACTTGCTGAATCTGCATCCAGCTCTTCGATGAAACGAATCTTTGCAGACTGTCCATCTGCCAGCTTGACCCAACGGACCTTCTGACCTGTGCTTTCATATTTTGGCTTGTCAACAATAGCGTTGATATCTTTAAGCCCTCTGATGATACTCATATATATTTCTCCTAATTTGTATTGGTTTATTAGTTTAGCATACTCGCTATGGTTTTGTCAAATGTTTCTTCAATATTTTTTATTTCTTCATCTGACATGTCACCGATATCTTTGTATTGCTTATCTAGTTGTATTACGCTAACACGATTGCCTAATCTTTCGATTAGTTTATCTTTCATGTTACCGCCAGCTTCATCGTTATCGGCAATAACATAAATGCTATTGAAATACTTTTGAAGTAGGTCTGTTTGAAAGTTAGATACGTTTGCACCTAACGTTGCTACTGCAGGAAAGCCACACTGGTCTAGGCGAATGGCATCAAAGGATGATTCCACTACATAGACTCTATCTGCTGTCTTTACTCTGTGTAGATTGAATAGGACTTTGCTCTTTGGTAGTCCTGGCGTGTTCTTAAAATCTTTACCCTCAACGGAGCGACCAACGAAGCCAACTTCCATTCCGTCTGGTGATGATACAGGGATAGTCACCATGTCCTGCTTTTCTGAATACCCTAGGCTAAACTTTTTTACAGATGCTTCTGTAATTAGTCTGCCATTGTAGTAACGCATAGCACGAGGCGACTCAAGTGCTTGCTGGTTTAGTCGCTTAATCTGTAGTTCATCATATGGTGTGTAGAGTGGCTTAGTGTGAAGCTTTTGCTCAATCTCCATGCCCAGGTTTGTCTCAGTTTCCTTTGACTTGATGAAACGCTCTGCCTCAAAGAATGTGCGACCAGAGGTATGCATAACTAAAGCGGTTAGATTACAGACGTGCTGACACGAAAAGCAAAAGAAGAATCCAGAACGCTTGTCAACTTCACCTGCTGGTGAGCGGTGATTGTTGTGAAAAGGACAGAAGATAATGTAGTCAGAATCTACTTCTGATTCGACTGTGATTCCTGATCCTGCAATGACCCTTTTGATTTGTTCTTGTGAGTAGGAACTGCCAAGGTTCCGTCCATTCCCTCTATACATTTGCTCTTTTTTCTTCCTAAGTATGTTCCATATGATGTTAGCTTAAATTCAAAATATTCTTTGTCGCTGTTATAGTATATCGTAAAGTCTGGGTCCATGTCAAGTCTTGGCACAAACCCATCTTCACGCATCTGTATTGTTAATAATCTAATGTATTCAATTTTAAGTCTACCTATCGTAGCATCATCTTTGATGATACCTTCAAGGTTAAAAGTTTTAATAGACTTATGATGTAAATTTTCCACATTCTATTATAACCGATAATTACTTGTCTTCGTAGTCCTTGTACTTGTACCAGCCCTTGTCAAAGTCTACCTGGACTAGGAACTCACCCATAAACCCATTACGGTTCTTGCGGAACACACACTCAAGAATGTCAGAGTTAGTGGCACGACCAAGTGCTAGAACCCAGTCAGCATCGTAAGCAATCTGGCGTGACCAAGCAGTCTGACCTAATGTAGGAACAGTGTCTAACTTGTTAACGTCATCTGGCGTAGCGGACGAGATAGCAATGATTGGCATCTCTTCGCTAATAGCCATAAGCTTTAGTTCACGAGAAAGGTTCTTCATCTTAACAGTCTCGTTCTCAGACTTCTGGTTTGGAGACATTAGCTGTAGGTAGTCAACGATAACTAGGTCTGGCTTATACTGATCAATCTTTCCACGAATAACCGATGGTGTAACTTCCCCACCAGAATCGTTAGAGATAATGTGGAACTCTGGCTTACCCTGAAGTTCTTTCTTGTGCCAACGCTTTAGGTCTTCAATCTCTACCTGACCGTTGCTCAACTTGCGGTGTGACCACAGACCCTCACCCATGATAGCAAACACACGGTTACGAACTTCTGTCTCCGACATTTCAAGTGAGATGATTAGTGGCGACTTGCCCTGCTTCCATGCCTGAACTGCCATGTAAAGAGCGAACCAAGACTTACCGATACCTGGGTAGGCTAGGAACACGCCTAGCTGACCTGGAGTAATGCCAGCAGGTAGATAGTTGTCAAAGCCTGGGAGACCAGTCTTGATACCAACAGAGCCAAGTTCATTCTGCAACTTTAGGTTCTCAAAGTACGCAACAGCAGAGTCAATGTCCGTAGCATCAATGTCACGGATTACTGCTGTGTTCTTCTTTAGCTCTGAAGTCTTAGCAATTAGATCTTCTAGGGCTTTGGTTCCCTGACCTGCCTGAACTTCTGCTGCTGTAGACCTTAGAACGTCCTTTAGGCTGTCATTAAGGAACTCTGCCTGTAATTCCTCTAGGTGATATTTGGTGGCTCCTATGCCCTCCACAGGGGCGAAATCACGAAACTTATCTACTACTAGAGATACAGGTGGCACGGTTCCATTAGTCTCTGAATAGTCACGAATGAACTTCCAGATATCGTTATGGGTACGAAGGATGTTGTCAACGTTTGCCTGTAGCAAGACGTGAACCTGCTTGTCATCTAGTACTGCTGAAATCAGCTTTGCTTCAATATTACTCATTTAGCCACTCCTTAGCCTTTTGACGGCGTTCGGCTCTCTCCTTAAGGTCTTGTTCATACTGTGCTCTAGCATCGATAATCTTATCTGCATAGTTCGCAAAGTATTTCCATGTTGGTGTTTGTGCTACCGAGAAGTAATACTCCAATAGGTCGTAGCATTCTGGTAGTGTGTATGATTCAATTAGGGCATCTGCAGCCCACTGCTCAACGTTTAGATTGAGCGTTACTCGTTCTTCATAGTGCTTAGTGTGAAGCTTTGCGTAACGAGAAAGCAAAGCCATTCGGTCTTTGCGTTCAGCCATTACTTGCCTTCGATCTCGCCTTGAGCCTCGTTAACCTTTTCCTGAAGTTTTGTCTCAACAAATGCGTATACACGCTCAAAGGCTTCGCTGGTGGTCTCACCCTCACGCTTATTATCCTGGACCTCTAGGTCAATTCTCAATGATTGGAAGTTGCCTAGGTTAAGCGTGTAACCTAGACCAATCTTTACTTTAGTTGTTTCGTTCTCCATACCCATATCTTTCTCTAAATGGATTCAGACCAAACAGGGATAAACCTGCCGTCTTCTGTCCTTGTATATGTAAGTATACCATCTCCCATGCGTCTTGTCAACTCTTGTTTTGTGGGAGTTACATCATTGGTGATTAGACCATCTAATCTTGGTCTGCCGTGGTGGTATGATGCTAGTATATCACGAAGTTCTCTAACTTGCAACTCCGAATAATAACTTCTTACTTGCCATCCTGTTCCTCCGCCTTTTTGAGAACCCATTGCTGGAGGAATGATACCACGATAAACTAACTGCGGCATATACTTCTTGTGTCTATTTACTAGCTCTGCTGTCTGCCCCACTGTGTAGGCACGAAGCCTGTTCTTTTTGAAATCACTAATAAGACAACTTTCTATTCTATCTTTTGTAATGTTATAGACTGACATTATTCCATTAGATCGATTGATGTGATGAGAGCGAACAAGGTCGCCATTTAAGAACCAGACTTTTTTGCTGCCCTGAATAACTGGGGCTTTGTTATAGTCTTCTCTAGATAGAGCAGCCAAGACTACTTCCTAACGCCAACTGCAATTACGTTTAGACGGACTGTAACATCCTGCTTTTTACCTAGATTATAGTTAACCTGAACTGTTACGCTATTTGCCGTTACAGCAGTAATAACAACTGTAACATCTTTTCCAAGATCTGTATTATTTCCAGTCTCAGCGACTTGTGGTGTTACAGTTACGATTGGTGGGTAAAGGAATCCGCTGCTGTCAAATGGGATTGTCTTTGTAACCTTGTCAGACGTGTTTTTAATGTTGTCGCTGAACTTAAGTGTAGTTGCAACAATCTTAGTATCTGCTGCTGAAAGCGTATCTCTGGTCTGTCCAGGATTATCGTTATTAAAATAGTTACTGGTCTTAGACCTTGCCAACTCAGCCGATAAAGAATTAACCTGTTCAACTAGTTGGTACAGGTAAGAGTAGTCCATTGGTTGACCTCTTTGAGGTAGTTGTAGTGCCATATAAAGATTATATCACAATAGTGCTTCCGCCATCAACAACTATAGGCTTTGTTGTGACAGAATCTGATGCCACTAGCTTTGCATATTCGCTAACTACCTTTGTTTTGGTAGGCAGTTGAACCCATATTTGAACATACTTTGGGTTTAAAATATCTGTAGTTTTGTATACTTCTGGAATCTTTACCGAAAAGTTGCTTGCAGTGGTTGTATTAACAAACTGCCATGGTGTCCAACTTACATCATCTTCACTCCACCTAGCATATCCGTCAAATGTGGTGTTCTTAAGTATTGCTGGAATCTCCCAGTTAACAAATATAGAGGCATCGTCCGAACTTATAGATAGATCTACAGTAGATACTCCATTGTCTGCCAGAATTTCTGAAAGCTTATTTCCAGTCAATACTGCTACTGGTGACCACTCAGATGTGCTTACACCACTCTCGGAGACAACACGGTATCTTAAATAGTATTTACCATCATCCGTCATGTATGGCTGGTCTTCTAATGGTATCTCTACTCTTTTAACTACCTGCCGAGATAGCACCTCATATGCTGTAATTAGTATTGGCTCTGAAAGACTTGCTGTAGAACCTGCTGCTAGACTTTGCTGTTGTATTGTTCCATGGTTAGCAACCTTTGCTGCATATCTAACAGAGTTAACAGAAATATTAGTGAAGCCAACCAGTTTCAGTACTGATATAGCATCTCCCTTAGATAGACCAACTACATCTGGAACAATAGCCATTATTCCACATCCAGAGCATATCTAAATTCAATAAAGTTTGATGTGTTTTGCTTTTTGGGAATTGCTCTTGGGTATCCCTCATAGTTTGTTGATACCTCGGAATATCCAACAAGACCATAGACAGAACTAATATTTGCAATGTTCTCAAACCTCATCGCATCTAGTGCTACATAGTAGTTTGCTGACTTAGACGATACGGAAGTAATGCCACCCACTGGAATAGACCCAGTATATTTAAGAACGTTATTAGACACATATGTAATTTCATGTCCTTGTAGTGTACTTTCTGGTGCTCCTGTTGGGTTCAGGTATACTGTGTGACCCACGGCATATCCGTGAGGGTGTGCGGTTGTAATTGTCACAACTCCAGCAGCCTGGGTTGCAGTTGCTGAATACTTTGCAGCGACTGATGCATAAATAATTGCGTAGTCTGCAAGAGTCCAGGCAAACTGTGAAGTCTGATATAGGTCTTGCAATTCTTGGGTGGATACGAAATATCTATTATCTGAAAAGTCTGTGGAGCTGTCTAGCCTTACGTTCATCTGAGCAAACTCTGCTGTGTGTTCTCCTGCTAGGTGGTCTACTGATGCAAACCTAACCATTATCTTTGCGTAGTCAATTGCTGTTCCTCCAGAAATACCGTTTTCATCAATCGCTTCTTTGCTTAGGATAGAGAATGCTAGTTTAAGTTGATCAACTGGGGACTGCTTAGATAGGTCTACGTTAATATCACTTTTGTGAATGTGCATAGCATCAATGTCTTCAACCTCAAGACCGTATGTTGCGTCTTCAACTATGGAGCACGAATCTCCTCTTAGGACAATTGTATCATTTAGGAACCTAGGCTTTTCTTGTCTATTAATTCTTAGGTCTAGGGCGAATGCTTCGTTGTCTGCATTTACCATAAAGATCTTTCCCTCTGTCTCTGTTGCTGCTACTGAAGGATCTATAGAGTCATCTTGGTTCGATAGCTTTTCTGTTATTTCTGGTATGGCTACTACACCACCATTTTTGTGAGCTGCCCAGACTTCAGTTTCTGAAAATAAAAATATTGGCTGACTATCAAGACCGTTTGCGGATGGATTCTTTACAGCTGGATAGATTCCTAGTTCTGTAATCTCATACTTGTCTGGAGTAGGTAGTTCGGCTGTCAGAACGACCTTTGAGATTCCATTTTCACGCACATAGCCACGAGATGTGATTGGAATGCGAAGCATCTCAAAGTCTAGAGATTCTTTAAATGTGTAGCTATATGATGCGTTTCCAGAATATCCACTTAGGGTAGTTAAACTTATGGTGTCTGTGGACTCTATAAGAAAAGAAACAGTCGTAGAAGTTTTTGCTGTAATAACTCTTGTGCCATCTATTCTTGGATCAACGTCTACTATGTAGATTGAGTCTGCGATGTTGAAGGTATGGCTTTGGGCATTGCTAAATGTGATTGTTGCTACTCCGCTGGAAGCTGCCTTCTTGGTAACGCTAAACGTTAAGTCCTTTTTTGGCTTTGCCCCACATCCAACTGCAATATATGATGCATAGGCAGGAACCTGACCCAATAGGTATTTTGTAATAATATATCTTCCAGTATTAGTAATCATAATATATTAATTATACCACCCAACTTGGTCGTCCGATGAGAGAAACTCAATTTCTACCCTTTCGTTTGCCGTAAAGTCTGCTAATTCAATTACGATAGTGTTGCTATTGTTCATGTAAACGTTATAGGTGCTTCCATCTGGATTGTTTGGAAAGTCTGGCAATCTTACAGATAGGTCAATCTCGTACTGATTAAAGTATGCTTTATCTATTCCCTGAAGAGGTATGATATTGAATGGGGAATAGCGATCTGACAAATCTGAGATATTTGCAATTGGATTATATAACTGAGTTATACCATTTACAGAATAGTTTCTGGAGATAGATAGCAACTCAATACCAGCGATTTCCTGGAAAATTCTTTGGGTTGCTGTAATTTCTCCCACTGTAGTATCTTGTGTAAGGAACAACTCTCTGGTTGCCACCTTAAGACCCTTGCCAGTTTGGACTCTTGCTGGAGTTTTGGGAGTAGAAGGCTTTGCTGGAACATTTCCTGTTGTATTTCCACTAGTTCCTCCGCCAACTGGTATCACACCATTGGAATTTCCTGGAAGCCTTCCTCTTTCAACCATATCTTTTCCAGGTGGTCTTTTAGATCTTTCAAACCTGTCTTGAGTTATTGGTGGCTTGTAGTTATCGTAAGCGATTTTTCTTTTTTTCCAAGCTTCCCATTCTGA
>Ga0247723_1000024_pt1 | contig 93093 bp, 155 predicted proteins | sample MSEWelMarce5H_FC_FD_189079 | JGI IMG/M metagenome (GOLD analysis project Ga0247723, IMG submission 189079) | Subsurface sediment microbial communities from gas well in West Virginia, United States - MSEEL Well Study Marcellus 5H_FC | ecosystem: Environmental > Terrestrial > Deep subsurface >...
ATAAATAAGTTTAATAAATCAATTTATATAAGTTCTTTTGATCCAAAAAATAATTACGTAGCTAGTTATACTGCAGACAATATTAATTTTAGTCAGAATTATATAGACATATCCGCACTTTTAGTCGGTGATCAAACTCTATCAGCTTATTCAAATGATAAAAATGGTGAATCTTTTGAAAGAACTGCATCAAACAATGGTATAAAATTAGTCAATCAACCATACATAAACTACGATAAGCTCAAAAAGGCTTCCTACAGCCAAAGAGGTGGTACTATTAACACCGTTGAGTATACGGGCTATAATCCGGTGCTTGTAAAATTTTCTGACGGTTCGTACGCAACTAATCTCACTAACTATAAATTAGGTAGTTTTGAAAAGGGTGAATTTTATGACACTCAAGAAGTTTTATTCTTTCATAATGGAAAGAATATAATCTTTAATAAAGCAATTACTCAACCTTTTAACGTTATATATGAATATCTAAATAGTCAAATAAGATTTAGATTAATTATAAGAAATAATTTTAATAACTATTTTTCATCTGGTTCGGTGGATAATGTTATACTTAAATTTAAGACAAAAAACTCTGATCATATGGCAAATAATCTTTTAAGATTGGGATAAAAATGGCTCAACTATCTACAAATACAGTATTTTATGATCAACTTATTAAGAGGGTTCAAACTTTTTTAAGAAAGTATTCTCAAAATACGATTAGCTCATATGAAGATATGTCCGAAGAATTTCACATACTTATAACTGAAATAAATAAATATTCTACAGATCCAATAGCAAAATACGATCAAGTAATAAAGGGTGAGCCACCGTCCTCTGAAAAGTTCAATAGATTTATTTCAGATGTTGCAGATGATCTAAATATAATAGCTAAGCAGCTTGACTATCAGAGTGCACAGTTAGTATCCTTGTACAATCTATTTAATTCTGAAATAGAAAAAGAAAATCAATTTTCTAATAGAATCAAATCAAAAGTAAGAATACTTCAAGCTTATTCAGAGGCGCCCAGTGAAGATCTGTACTACTTTGGTGACTCATTTGAAAATATGGATTTTATAGATATAGAAAAAACACCTAAAAACCTCATTGCATCTATCAGAAATGGAAACGCTTCACTTCCAGTTATTGATACAAATTCATGGAACGTTAGATCAATTTCGATTGATGAAACAGAGTCTAATGGATTTATTGGAAACAACCACATGGTATACGCAAAAGAAAACATAGATTCAAATTATCGCTATATGTTCCAGGATAATAATTCTGTTGGACTACTACAGAATGTAACTGATTCTAATCCTTTAACATACTTTGAGTATGAGGGAATATATGTAGATCCAATACAGAAAAATAAAAACGGAGCAAAAGATTTTGAATTTACATATTCATTAAAATCTTCTACAGATGGTAAAACAAATACAGTTTATAAGAATTGGTCAGAAAAAAATCTTAAAGAGCCCCTTAAGTTAACCCTAAAGTTAAGGGCAGATTCTTCAAAGAAAACAAACTCCATATCCATAGTTCCCTATTTTGGACAAAGTCGGATCACCGTATTCTGAATTAAAAGTTTCTTCCATAACTGCAGTTTCTAAACTGACAAATCAAACTGTTGAACTTTTAGATTCTCCAGTTTATATAGGTTCTAACTTTATTCCTCAAAATATTGAATCTAAGAAAAATTACTACTACAACAAAGCTGTAGTTTACTTTAATGAGATAGTTACATCTGAGATAACCGTTAAGTTAGAGCAATCAGATTACTCTGATATCACAATGCAACACATGTATTGGAAGCCATTTTCGAACACCGGATCACTTGCTCAACTAAATACCTACAGTAGATTTGATCCAGCAGCGCTAAACGCTATAGGCTTTCAGGATGTCCAATTTAATTACTTGGATTTAGTTCCAAGCATTTTGCGCCCTAACGTTTCAAAAGACCAGTCTAGTCTTGCAATAAAAAAGATTAACATTACATACAAGGAAACGCTAAAAGTAGAAAGATACGTTGTAACCTTTAGGAGACCAAACTCTTCAGCAACTCCATCTCTACAAAAATACTATTACGTAAATCCAGCAATAGCTTATCAGACTTTAGCTAAACAGCAGGAATTAGCAGCGGTATCTGATATTAATTTATCTTTTCAATATGAAAGCTTAGTTTCAGCAGAAACAGCAAAAACATACATACAAAAAAAGATATCAGATGCTGAATGGTCTAGTTCAAATTTTCAAGATTTATCAGTAGAAACAATTAAGTCAGATTTATCCCCTAAGTATTCAACATCATCTATATTACTGCAAAGAAGTTTTGAAATTTATTCAGCTAAAAGATTTACAATAGGACTTAGATCTATAGATGTTAACTATAGCGTATATGCACAAAAAGCTCAGTTGATATCTAAGCCATTTGTTTTTGGATATAACGTAAAAAATCTAACTATATCTTCAGATACTGTATTTAGTCTTCAGAGTGGTAACTCAAATGTAAGTTACATTAAATACTATATATCAATAGATGATGGAAATAGATGGATACAGATTTCACCTATAGAAGATCCATTTAAGGGGATTCCTGAAATATTATCGTTTAATGAAAATGTGGAAAGCTTTGGTCAGGTAAAGGGAGTTTCATATTTTAACTCTCCAGATATACCATCAGATACAAAATCAATTAGATTAAAAATTGAAATAGAAAAACCAAGATATGAAAACACTACACCTGTTATTTACTCATATCAAATAGCCGGAAGAGTTGAACAACTATGACAATAAGCAATATACAAAAGGAAAAATTTCTAAGCACTTTGTACAAGAGTCTTTATGCTGGTGGGAACAAGCCTAATGAGCAGGAGATACTAGAGTTTTTTTCTAAGTACTTTTCTAAGTATGAGCCAGGTGAACCATTAGATATAAATGCTCAGTTGTTTAGGCAAATGGCGTTTGGTCAAGTTGAGGTCTTTAATCAAAAGATGCTACATACGTTATTTAATATAGAAGTATTATATGATTCTATATTTGAAAATTCTAATGATTTAATGACTGTTGCAACAGCTTTAAATAAAAGATTGAATAACTTAAAGTCTAAAAGAATGGGATTAGAAAATAGGGTAGATGATTTAATTTTTGCTAATCAGAATTCAGAAGGGTATTATGCAGCATACTCGGATAATTTTGCTTCAACAAGTGGGTCTGATTTAAATTATACTTCAGCTTTTGTTGACACGGTTAATGGCAAGGTGTCATTACCAACATTAAAATCTTCGGTTTTTGATTTAATGTCAACTAGTTCAATTGTAGCAAGCGCACCAACTTACTCTTTAAGTTTTAATAAAACACAAATAGATTTAAATAAGAAGTTTTCTGATGATTCTTTTTTTGGCTCTGTCTTTGATGGTTTGGAAAATACAGAATGGCAAAACATATTTTACTTTGACACAGTAGGTTTAGTAAGTTTCTCGATTAATTTACCAATAGCCAGAAATGTTATTTTATCAAAGATAGAGGGAAGATTAAATACTATTTCCCCAACTGATATCTACGTAAAGGTAAACTACACTGACCCCAACAAGGTATCCGAGGTATTGAATAAAAAATCTACTAAAGATTATGATAGATTTTCTTTTAGCTTTGATCCAGGTAATGTTGGTTCAATAGACGTCTTCTTTGTTAAGACAGAACCAGATGTTATAGAGGATAATAAAGTTAATAGATATGGATATAGATATGGGATTAGAGATATAGCTATTAGTGGACAGTACTACGATAAATCTGCATCTTTTGTTTCTGCTCCAATCTCTTTAAATTCAAATGATAATAGCAATTTGGTGATAGACGCTGTTTCAATAGATGTTGGAGAAAATTCACAAGATGGTTCTGTTAGCTACTTTGTAGCAGAGGACAACGATTCAGCTCAATCAATATCCGATTTCTCTTGGATTCCAATTTCTCCAGAACAAAATACTCAGAATTCCTTTTCTACAACCGTTAACTTTTCTGGTGCTTATTTGAAATCAAAAAAGATATTAAACAATGTAGACGATTCAGTAAACTCTTTAAAAAAGATACCATTAGTCTCAAAAAATACTTCTAAGAACTTAAATGAACAAAATCCAACAGTTGACCTATACCCAAATCAAACAATATATAGAATAACACAGCTTGCTAAATTAGATAATCCAGTTAGTTCTTATCTTCTAGACGGTATCAATTCAGTTTCTGGTAATTATATAAATTACCAAAATAGTATCTATAATGAAAATGATTCGTTAGCTACTTGGGGAAATATTTTATCCGGAAAATCAAGTGTTAGACAAGTATTTTCTATACCATCCTATGAAATATCTAATAATTCTATATTTTTCTCAGGTCCAAATTTAAAGTCAATTAGCGTTTTATTGGAAACTAAAATCTTCTGTGCTAACGATATAACGATCAGAAATTTGCTCGTTAAGAATGATAGCGTTTCAAAGAGTTGGGATGTTGCAGTCTATCTCAATGGAAGACCTTCAGTTGTTCCTTCTGGGATAACTTCAGATCTAATTGAGTGGAATTTTAAAGCTGGAATCAATACAATTAAGGTAGCCGTAGATATAAAAGATAGTGCAAATGGTTCAATTAGTTTAATGGATTCTAAATCATTATTAGATTATGGTTTAGTTTATAGCCAGTATTATGGTTATGTGGATCCAATAGAGTTTAAAATTAATAGATCGGTATATGATAAGGTATTTACTATCGAAAATTTCTTTGGCAACAAAGAAATACTGTGCAGAGATAATATTAGCAGTAACTCAAGATTGTTTTACTACTCAAATAAGCTAGACCCTGTAACCGCCTTAAGGTTTAGGGCAGATATATCTAGAGGCAGAAATCCATTGTCTTCTCCGACTATTGATTATTTTAAATTAAAGTTTAAGAATTCTGAAAACTATTCTGATATATCAGCAAATGAATTATCCTATAATAATTCAACAACAAGTGAATATTAAAGTTTACTATACAAAGTAGGAGATGCATATGCCGATAAGTTACCTAGACCCAAGCAGTAAAAAGATAATTAGAGAGCCATTATTTAAGAGATTTAGATCATTTTACAGATCTCCAAGAAAGAGTGGTCAGGAAAATCTCTTTAATCAAAAAATGTACATGGATATGAATAGGGTATATTTAGAATTAGAACTTTTAGATACTGCCATAATCGATGATGTAAAGATTTTTGTAGGAGCTGAAAAAGATGAAACCCATGAAATTAGAAGTGTTTCAGATCAAATAACTGGCGAACAATACTATGGTAGAGTCTACGATCTCACAGCTGATTCAGTTTCGATGTATGATTACAGTGCAGCTGATACAATAGATTACCTTGAGACCATGGATACAATTGGCGGAAGTTTGTCAAAATTATTTTATAAAATTAATAAATTAGAAAAACAGACTGGATAATTAATTAAAATGTCAGATTACCTAAACACAGAAAATAAAACAATACAGTACAACGGTCCTGTAAACAGTGCTGACTTTAATATGAGGGCAGAACAAAACTATCAAGACTTAGTTCACCTCTATAATAGATCTGGTGTATTGGATCAGAAGCTAAGTCAGGCTTTCGAGAGAGTGCTAAAAGATCACCTGTTCATCTCTAGGGCTATAGCAGATTTAGAAGATAGAGTAAAGGCAATCGAATACAACGCTGATTCAGTATACAAGAAACTTTCGATATATAGCTATTCTCAAATAGATGTAGGTAGTTTTGTCAGCGACGTACAGTTTGCTCTTTCGAGTTCTGAAGCGTTGAGCTTTGATCATGTATACAATTTAATTACCCTACCTAAAGTTGATGGTTCTTCTTATTCTAAGCTCAAGTTTTTTAGTGGCTTGGGAGAACAGACGATTCCAGACTTCTTGGAAACAAAAATAAAGAATGATTTTGTCAGTGTTGATACACCTGGCGCACTGGTGGATACCAGCCCAATGTTCCACGCACTGTTAGATAGGTCCGATAAATTTTGGAAACGAAATATTATAGCTGACTCAGCTTTAGCAGCAGGCGCTCAAATGTTTGCCTACTACAAGATCCCTAATGCTTATTCTGGATCTGACACATCAAACTATTTATCCATTTCTCCATATCCATTATTTGGAGTAGACATTCTTTCCATTGAGTACACTACAAAGGTGGAACCATCTTTGGAAGAATCTGATGGATGGACTCCATTGAACTTTAATAGACTATATGATAGTCAATCAGATGCAATAGGTAGAGTCGCTCCAGGTGGATGGTCAACAGCCGGTTCTGACGTAGTACTTAACGCTGGACCAATGGGTTTCTATTTCCCTCCAATAAAAATCACTGCAATCAGAATCAATATGAGACAGAGAAATTATATTTTAGAAAATGGCAAATACGTATACACGTATGGTTTGTCTGATTTAGATGTAAGATCACAAAGATTTCTGGAAACAGGAAGAACAATAGTTAAGTTTACTGCTCCAGAAGGAACTTTAATTTATTCGATAGATGAAGTAATACCTAAAATGTATAATGTTCCTGAGGAATTAATATCTACTGCTTTCAGCTATAGGGTTATCTGGAAAGACAGTGGAGTTTATACGCTTGACGAGGTTCCTGGTTCATCTTCAGTCTGGATAGAAGTAACCCTGAATCAGCTTGGGGACGGAACAGCTCCAGTCCTATCTGATTTAATAGTTAATTATAGCTAATTTTAATAGTTAATAAGTGGCTATTTGATTTTACTATAAATACCACAATATTCTTTTAAGGAGACTATAAAATGGCAACTTACTACGTTGGCCCAAGGCCAGTACTCAAGGGTCGTTCAACCGCTGACATGGTGAACCCTTTTAAGGGTACAGCTGGAACCTACTCTTTCTATCCCCTCTTTGCACCAGGTCTTTTAACTGGAGCTCCAGATAATGATCATGTTCCTGGAACTGGTTATCATCCAGGCAATGTTCTTCTGTCGCAGTTATTTACTGGTTCTACCCTGTACGCAGGAACAACCCCATTGGCTGGAACATTCGCAGATGGAACTACAACATTTGGTGGAATGAGATTCCGTCCGAGTGAATATAAAGGTCTTACAACAGCCAAGGCGTTAGATGGCGGTCATGCAAAGCGTACAACTGACTACAGCCTCTATAGCAATTACATCTTTGACGGTGTTACTTCAGCAGAAGCATTTGCTAACCTAGGTCATGCAGAGCGCACAACTGCTTACAGCCTTTATAATAACTACATCTTTGACGGTGTTACTTCAGCAGAGGTAATGCCAGCTGGTTATGGACAAGCTAATACTGCTAGTGAATATGGTCGCAATAAAGTTGGTGAGTACAAAGGTGTACCATCAGCTGTAGCCCTCTAACAATAGGAGAAAAAAAATGCCAGATCAAAAATTAATTAAAGACGTAATTGAAAGAGCCCTTTGGACAGCAGCGCAAACATTCATTGCTGTTTATACAGTCGGTGGAGTTGATCAAGCAAAGGCCGCAGCAACAGCTGCAGCTGCAGCAGGTCTTAGCGTTATCAAGGGATTCGCAGCAACAAAAATTGGAGACAAAGATTCAGCTGCATCTTTGAAATAATTGGTTAAATACAACATAAAAAAATCCTAACTGATATACTTGTCAGTACGGAAACCGACGCATCTACTTAGCGTAAGATAGTTATCCCGCCCCAATCAGGGCGGGATAACTGTTTTAAAGGGTCTTCTATATAAGTTTTTGTAGTTTTGTCTAGGGTTAATGAGGATTATAAATGTTTTTAGATCAGTTAAATATAGCAATAAGAGACAAAGCCCTTCCGCTAGATGTTGCCGAAAAATATCTCAACCTGTATATAGGTGAGGCGGATTGGAAAACGCACATTTCAAAACTGTGGATGAATCTTGAAAACAAGAATAAGAATTCCGACATAAGCAAAGAAGATATAAAGAGAGCAATATCCTGCACAATGTTATTGCCGACTATGGAGAAAACAAATATCCCCGATCCAGTTCACCTTATTTTATTCTGGTGCCCTACTTGGAATCAATATAAAGAAAGAGATTGGTTTTCTTTATTTTTAGAAATAGTTAAGAAAGATTTATATATCCAAACTAATCAAAAAGAGTTACTATCGATTGGTATCATTGATCCAATTGATTACTCTCCATTAACTAGACAAAGTTTTAATTGGTTATATACTCAGGCTGAACAAAACGGTGATTTAAATGACAAGAATAAAGACATCGTAACTAAAAAAATGCAAAACCTAGTAAGGATATATGGCGGGGCAGTAATATCAAATATTTTTCAAAACCATAAAAATGTAATAGAAAAAGTTTTTAACTGGAGAAGTGGATATTTCTTCGAAAGAGAAATATACAACGTGTATAATTATGACCAGATAAAAAAGATTAAAAAAACAGAAATAGAAAAATTAAACCCTAAGTACGTAAAGACTTTAGCATTAGCAAAATAAGGAGATAGTATGTCAGAAGAAATCGAAAACGGAAATCCAGATCTAACACCGATTGCTAATAGGCAATCTTCTATGTTTTCATTTAAGTTAAGTGATGATTTTATAGAATCTTATAGGTCTAAGTTTGCACCATTCGGATACAGAGATGCAGGCGGAAATTCCGTTGGAGAGATAACGTTTCTTCGTACTTATTCTAGGTTAAAAGAAGATGGAACTAAAGAGACGTGGTCTAACGTATGTGAAAGAGTTATTAACGGAATGTACTCTTTGCAGAAAGATCATTGTAAAAAGAATCGTCTACCATGGAATGACGCTAGAGCACAGGCTAGTGCTAAAGAAGCCTTTGATAGATTGTTTAACCTTAAGTGGACTCCTCCTGGTCGTGGTCTTTGGGCTATGGGTACGAACATTGTAAATATACAAAAGAATTCCGCCGCACTACAGAACTGTGCGTTTGTTTCTACTGGAGAAATGAATAAGTTTAATCCAGCAAAACCGTTTGCATTTCTCATGGAAGCATCCATGCTTGGTGTTGGTGTGGGCTTTGATGATAAAGGCGCAGATAAAGATTTTATTATCTATGAACCAAAAGAGCCAGCAACGTACATAATACCTGATACCAGGGAGGGCTGGGTTGAATCTATGGCGCTCATACTTAACTCATACTTAAAAGAAAATCAACCTACGTATAATTTTGATTATTCTTTAATTCGTCCAAGCGGTACTCCAATTAAGACATTTGGCGGTGTAGCTGCTGGTCACGAGCCGTTAGAGAAGCTTCATGATCATATAAGAAAAATGTTCAATGGACGCAAGGGTGACAAGCTAACACGTATAGATATAGCGGATATCGGAAACGTTATTGGAGTATGTGTAGTATCTGGAAACGTTCGTCGTTCAGCTGAGTTGTTAATTGGCCGTTTAGATGATCAAGATTTCCTAAACCTGAAAAATTCAGAACGCTTTCCTGAGCGTAACTCATATGATTCATCTGCTCCAGGTTGGGGTTGGATGTCTAACAACTCTGTGGAAACAGTAGTCGGCGCAGATTTATCTTCCATAGTAGAAGGTATCTCTCTCAATGGAGAACCTGGTGTTCTTTGGATGGATATGTCCCGTAAGTACGGACGTCTAGCTGATCCACCTAATAATAAGGATCACAGAGTTGCAGGCTATAATCCATGCGCAGAACAATCGCTGGAGTCCTACGAGTGCTGTACGCTTGTGGAGACCTATCTCAATAGACATGATAATCTAGAGGACTACAAGCGCACTCTAAAGTTTGCATACCTCTATGCTAAAACCGTTACCCTACTTCCTACGCACTGGGAAGAGACCAATGCAATAATGCAACGCAATCGTCGCATCGGTGCATCAATGTCTGGTGTTGCAAACTTTGCTGATCGAGTTGGCGTTCCAGCTCTTCGCGAGTGGATGGATCAAGGGTATAAGACCGTTCAGCGATATGATAATGTTTATTCTGAGTGGTTAGGCATTCGTGAGTCCATTAAGATGACAACCGTTAAGCCTTCTGGAACTGTGTCTATTCTTGCTGGTGAATCACCTGGCGTACACTGGACACCAGGTGGTAAATACTTTAATAGAACTATTAGATTTTCCAATGAAGATCCAATGCTACCATTGTTTAGAATGGCTAACTATAGAGTTGAACCAGCAGCTGAATCTCCAAATACAACTTCTGTTGTATACTTTCCAATTAAATCGGACGCTGCAAGAGCTGAAAAAGATGTCACAATCTTTGAAAAGATGTCTTTAGCAGCTACCGCACAACGTTATTGGTCCGATAATTCTGTGTCTGTAACAATATCTTTCAATAAAGATACTGAGGCAGAACATGTAGGGACTGTACTTCATATGTACGATGGACAGCTTAAGACGGTATCATTCTTACCAAGTGGTAACGACACATATCCCCAGATGCCGTACACTCAAATAACAGAAGAAGAATATACAAAAGCTTCGTTGTCGTTATTTCCTATAGATTTAACTGGAGTGTATGCTGGTATGGCTGCCGATGCAATTGGTGAAAGTTACTGCACAACTGATTCTTGTGAAATTAAATTTATCAAGGACAACACCAAAGCATAAGGGTGGCTTATTGTGTCAGATGACAAAAATTTTGATAAAATATTTTCAGAAATAACTTCTCCAGAAAATATAGGCTCAATGCCAAGTGCAGTTGGTCCTTTATCGTTGAATAACGCAAGAGATTATTCTTTATTTTTGTCTGAACTAATTACAGCTATACAGGAAATAAATTTAATTATAGTTAATCTTACCGAAGACTCTGATGAACCATTCGAGATACCTCTTGAGGTAGTACAAATTTTAGAGATGTTGTACGCAAAAACAAAAGATTTCAATAACTATATGGTAAACTTGGACCAGGATGATATAGGGTACTATATCTACATAGATGATGAAGAAGAAGATTATTATGACGATGGATCAGAAGACGGAAAATGAAGATTACGATAATAACGCAATATCTGTTTTAGATAAGGGTTATGTTAGATTAATCGATGTTATGGGCAGCGACCTCTCGGTTGTCAATGCTGCAAGAGCATCTTTTGCCAAGGAATCAAATGAGCTTTCTGTACAAGATGCAAGGCTAATAGATTTTTTAGCAAGAGAAAATCATATGTCACCATTTCGTCACGCATTTTTAACATTTGAATTTAAAGCTCCACTCATGGTGGCTAGGCAGCATTGGAAATATGTTGTTGGATCAGATCACACAATGGATTCTTGGAACGAATCTTCTAGAAGATATATAACTATGGATCCAGAATTCTACATACCTGGACCAGAACAGTGGAGACTTGCTGCAGAAAATAAAAAGCAAGGTTCTTCTGGACTAGCTGGTCCATGGACTGGCGCTATATTAAATACAGAATTAAAACAATTAGTTGATAAATGTGAATCTATATATAATATGGCACTTGAGCAAGGGATTGCTCCAGAACAAGCTAGACTGTTTCTCCCTGCGTATGGGATGTATGTTACCTATAGGTGGTCATGCAGTCTGCAGTCTGCAGCATTGTTCTTGAATCAAAGACTGGGAGAAGAGTCTCAGGTTGAGATTCAAGAGTATGCAAAAGCGGTATATAATTTAACAAAGCAAAAGTTTCCAGTATCAATAGATAGACTGGTTTCAATACATGTATAAAAACATACTATTGTTTATAGTATTTTCTTTTTTAATTAACTGGACTATAAGTTTGCAGATGTTAAATCAATCTTCTAAACAGAAAAGTATTAAATTTACAGCAATCGCACTGGCTTTGACTACGGGAACCATTGCAGGGTTTATAATTTCTCTTATATTATGACTGTAATATCTAAAAAAGATAGACAGTTCATGAAGATGTGTATCGATAGCTCAAAAACATTTTCTACTTGTGGTAAAAAACAATACGCAGCTATGCTGGTAGATGAATATAATCACATAGTTGGGTTTGGTTATAACGGTGGACCAAGAGGTTTCCTACACTGTAATGAAGGTGGCTGTAGACGCTTTCTTGAAAACTCAAAAAGTGGATTAGCTTACGACAATTGTATAGCAATCCATGCAGAAGCAAACGCTTTACTCCATTCTGACTATAGTTCAAGGCCAAAAAAAATATATGTAAATGGTCCTCCTTGTTTTAGTTGCGCTAAGTTGATAGCCAACAGCACCTTAGATACTGTATACTATCTGTATGATTCTGACTATAAGAATTGGGAAGATGTAGAATCTTTTTTATTAAAAGCAAATGTACAGACTATAAGGATAGATAATGGCAGCCTCTAAATTAAATTATATTGTAGTATACAAAAACCACAGTCAGGTCTATGGTTGTTCTTCAAAAAAAATAGCTGTAGAATCACCTCCACCGGAGGGTTACACAAATGATGATAAGAGAATACTTTTTGCAACATTTGAACCAGACACAAGTTCTTTGTGTGTTTACCCTGTATCATTAGACGATATAGAAATTGAAGAAGTAAAAGTTAAGAAAGCTAAAAAGAAAAATGACTAAGAAAAAAGTAGAAAAAAAGAAAGTAAATATCAAACTTGAATCCGGGCAAACATATTTAATTACTTCTATAGATGAGATGTTGCAAATAGCAAATTCTTTGATACACTTAGCCTCTTCAATCAAGGATGAAAAAGACAAATTGTCTATAGTTAATTTAAGTGAAGAAGCAATAAGGGCAATGACCGAAAACAAATTTATAGGAGGATCTTCAGATGAAGATGAAGATTGGAATTAGCATTATAGTTGTGGCAGCATGTTCTTATTTGGTATATAATCAAAAAAGAAAAGTTAAATTTGATTACTTTAATAATGTTTCAGAAGAATACTTCAAGGAATACGCAAAGGAATATAATCCACAAAGTAGTTTTATAGAATTCTTTGATAAGGAAAACATAAAAGAAGCCTTTAGTAGATATGATAAATATTTAGATCTTGGCTTGAATAAAGAAGACGCATTTAAGTCTGTAGTAGAAGATAAGAGAAATAAATGATAGATTTATGTGTAGTCAATTACAATACCAAGTCTCTTTTAGAAAGATTTCTAAACACACTTCATGCTGATTTTACTACAAGTGGAAAAGTTTGGAATTTAAATATCTGTGATAATGGTTCTACTGATGGTAGTTTTGAATGGCTAGAGGAAAATAAGGACACTTATTACATAGCTAATGGTTGGAAAAAAGCTAACATAGGCTATTCAGCAGCGTGTAACCTCATGGCTTCATCTACATATGGTGATGTTATAGGACTACTAAATGCAGATGTTTGGCTCACAAGTCAAGATCTAATTGATATAGATAATATCTTTCATTCTAATCCTGATATACATATACTTGGCCCAAAACAACGTGATGAAAAAGGTCATATTACACATGCAGGAATAGTTGGATCAAACACTGCGCCAGCTCATCGTGGTTGGCATCAGCTTGACGTAGAAGATGTTCTTTATAGGGATAGGGTAGAGTGTGTAACCGTATCTGGATCAGCATATTTTATTAGAAGATCGGTTTGGGAAGCGCTAACCAATGATGAGGAATATCAAAAGATGTACCCAGGCGCATTAGGAGCCTTCCTGCCGACTCCTCACTACTATGAGGAGACTTGGTGCTCATACTTCGCTCGTCATCGTGGCTACAACGTAGTATACGACGGCAGCGTATCTATCGGGCATAGCTGGCACGCTTCTTCTCCTAAGCCAGGCGAAGGGTATAGTCATGCAGATTCACAGTTTAGATTAAGTCAATCAATATTTCGCAAAGCCTGCGATACAATAGGAATAGAAAGAGATTAAAATGTCAGATCAATTTAATGTTTACCTTTACAATGCAGAAGTAGTTAAGATAGTCGACGGAGATACTTTTAAGATTAAGATAGATCTTGGTTTTGAGGTTCACATTGGACCAAAGAGTGTCAGATTATATGGCGTTAATACACCAGAAAGTCGCACTACAAACTTAGAAGAAAAAAAGATGGGACTTGCTGCAAAAGAGTTCACCGACCAGTGGATTAAGAAGGCTAATAATAAAGTAAAGATCGAAACTATTCTAGATAAGAATGAAAAGTATGGTAGAATTCTTGCTAGAGTATGGAACGAAGCTGGCGAATGCCTTAATACAGAAATTGTTAAGGCTGGATTAGCTAGAGAATACTTTGGTGTAGGCGATAAAACATTTGAGGAATTTAAGAAGGCGTAGTGCAAACTAGAGTATTCTTATCAGGTGCCATAGAAGATATTCAGTCTGACTTTAAATATAGTTGGAGGGATGAGGCAACTTCTCTTCTAAATCATAGAGGCTTTAAAGCAGTAAATCCAATGGACTATGCTCTGGAGGAAGAAGACTGCGAGCCAAAAGAAATAGTAGACAAAAATCTTTTCCTACAAAAAAGCTGTGATATTATTTTAGTAGAATACACTCTACTTTATAGAGCGTATATTGGAACAGATTTTGAAATGACTTGGGCACATCTAAACAATCAACCAGTAATTGTTTGGGCTCATCAAGATATACAACACAGAATTTATCTTAAGTTTCTTGCCACAAAAGTTGCAGATACTCTTGAAGAGGCTGTAGAATATATATCTCATACATATCCATCAACTAAATAAAGGAAATAATATGGCAGAAAATAAGTTCAACTATTTTGAAGTAACAACTTCTTATGTTGTTAAAGCTAAGAATAAGACAGAGGCTGAAAAGGTTGCCCTTGGACGTCGTGGTGTTAAGGGTGAAGTTATTACCAGTAAGACTAATGTAGATCGAATCTCGGCTGTAGAAGTCCGAGAAATGTTGGAGATCTAATAATCGTATTAACTAGAGGGTAGTGCTATTTACTTAGTGCTACCCTCTATTAACCTTAAGGAAAGTATATGATATACGCTCAAATGGTGGGTAGAAATGAAGAAGGAAGATTTTTAGAAGAAGTTCTAGAAAGGCTTTCTCAGCAAGTAGATGGCATAGTTTTTACTGATGATTGTTCTACTGATAATACTGCTAAAATAGCAGAAAAATATTGTCACGTTTATTCAACTCCAGAACAATTATTCACAAAACATGAGGGTCAGCTAAGAGCATTTGCTTGGTCTAACATGTGTCAGCACGCGAAGCTTGGTGACTGGATCGTAGCAATTGATTGTGACGAAATGCTATATAATAAGAACGATATAGATAATCTTGATATTTCATCTGTATTATCAAATTCACCTTACGATGTAGCTAATGTTCGCTTTTATCATATGTGGAATGAAAATCAATGGCGTACAGATAAACTATGGGCTCCAAATAATAGTAGCAGAATCTTTAAGTTTAAAGAAAATGGCGGCTTTGCTAACAGAAAGCTGGCATGTGGCTCAGAACCTACATATGTGGTTGATTGGATCAGTCAGAGAAATTTCTGGATTGACTCAGGCTTAGTGATGAAGCACCTTGGCTACGTAAGGGATGAAGATAAGATTTCCAAGCACCAAAGATACTCAACTTTAGATGGTGGAGAGTTTCACGCATTAAATCATATCAACTCAATAATAGACCCAAATCCAGTCTTAATTGACTGGGGAAATTTCTTAAGGTAGGAAAAATGAAAAAAGATATTAGAATTGCAACACACGCACAAACTATTCAGTCGCTAACTCTAAAGATGCTGGCTAAGGAGCGCTTTGCTTACGTTAACTTTCCTCGATCAGCACTCATCGCTATGGGTAGTACAGAGATGAAGAAAGCTTCTAAAGACTTTAGTGATTCAATAAGTAAATCATTTAGTATTAATGATAAGAATTTTATGAAAGGAATACCTTTAGCTTTTGTAAATTCTAATGATTCAGATAATGAACTAGATTACTCAAAGGTAGATTCCAATCAGGTTTACTACAACTCAACAACACTTGAAAATTACTTTAATAATAATGAAGTAGCTTTCACATCTTTTGTAGACTTCTATATAAGAAATACCCCATATGTAGTAGTTACCTTTCATGATAGGAAAGTGATTACAAGAGTTTTGGGATCACCTGTGGACACAATCTACGTTCCCTATAACGATTATTATGATAAGCTAGATTCTATAATCGAAACCCTGGCAACTTATACAGGTAAGGTTGATACAGTTATTTTGGATTGTCCGTTACTTTCCGCTGCTTTGGCAGGTAAGATATGGGATGAATTAAATTTCTCTATAATAGATTTTGGGAAGGTAATCAGTTTTGCTCGAGCAAGATTTAGCAATAGGATCTCCCAAAATGAAAAGACAGACTGAGGATAAAGAGGATGATCTATTTTTAATAGATCTTTTGTTTGATTCAGATCTAACTATTTCAGCTATAGCTAAAGAACTTGGCTATACATTTGCTCAGTTAAATAAGAAAATTAATTCACTTGGTCTTTCTTGGATTAAAGAGCAAAAGAAAAAAACATCAAGAGGTCAAGCTGCGCTTACTCAAGCAATGCAGAAACTTTTTCCTGGACAAAAGATAATAAACGAACATCATATAGGTGAGCGCTTAAGGATAGACGTATACTGTCAGGAATATAGAATAGGTGCTGAATTTCATGGTAGACAACATTTCTATTACACTGAAAGATTTTTTGAATCAAAATATGATTTTATCCAGGCTCAAAAAAGAGATGAAAGAAAATTAGAACTTTGCAAGCAAGAGGGAATAACATTAGTTGTATTTAGATATAACGATGATCTGAGTGAGCAAGCCGTTTATGATAGACTGTTGCAAGCAATAAGATTGAGCCCTAATGTTCCAGAGAATATAAAGACAAATAAGAAAAGCATTACTCAAAATAAATTTTATCAGGATAGAAAAAAGCAATACAACGAAAGAAAGAAAGAGACATACAAAAAGATGAAAAAGAGAAGAGATAATCATGAGTGATATTGAATCTTCTCCTGTAACTCAGCCAATTGAATATCAGATATTTGCCCTCTCTTTTAGAGAAAAGGGAGCAATATCTTACTTTAAGGATAATTTAGATCCACAGATTGTTGGGATCAACGATAACCAACAGGGCGTTCATGAGTTTTACAATGCTCTTTTGTCATATGTGTCTAGTACAGATTTAGACATAGTCGATCCAATAGTTTTTAAGAACTGGATACAACTAGAAAGTCATGTATTTGAAGCGCTTAATGGAGATGAGGGAGTCAACGCTCTCATGGGCGTTCTTTCCGATATGCAGTTGGCTAGTCCTGAAGCTGTTGTTCAGGTTCTAAAACATAAAGATAATAAAATAAAACAGAAAAACTATCTAAAAGAATTAGAAATAATTCTAAGTCAAAAAGGCCTGAAGAGCGAAGACGACCTTGCAAGAATGAATCTTATCACTGGACAGATTACTGATTTAGAAAATAAAATAAGCTATGATCCATTAGATGGTGTGGTTACAGCGTATCAAATAATAGATAAGATAGATTCGCTATTAGATACTCCAGACTTCTTACCAACACAATTTAAATCCTTGAATAGAGCAATGGGATATACTAACGATGGAGGATTTTTTAAAGGCGCTGTTCACGCTATTATCGCCGCATCAGGAAAGGGTAAGAGCACGTTTGCAAAATGCCTAGTTAACAATTGGTTAGATTGCGGATACAAGGCTTTGTATATTAACTTTGAAGAAGCAAGAACTCACTGGGAAAGAATCTTAATGACCCAAATAACTGGAAAGAACATCTATTCAGAGTTAGACAAATGGGACGAAGAGGAAAAAAATAAATATATAAAGATGTTCACTGATCGCTTAGAGAAATGGGGTGATCGTCTAATGGTTAAACATGACCCAGATACTCCATATTTTGAAGACCTAGAAAGTTGGCTAAGGGATATCTTAGTTCAAGGTGAGCATCTGCCAGACGTAATAGTTATTGACACTATCCAATCAATGTTTACCAGATCTAAGGGCAAGGCTAGATGGGGTGAATTTGAGGAAATGATGGTTCGTCTTGAAAAAATAGCCAGAGATATGAATTGTGTGTTGATAATTACTGCGCAAGAAAACTCAAATAGAATGAAAGAAAAAAGAGAGATAGTTATGCAGTCTGATACTGGTGGCTCTTTAGCTATACAGCAAAAGTGTGCAGTAACTATTTTCATTACAGAAAAGAAATTAGTTAGCGGTGACGATTCAGAGGATGAAAACGTAATGCAGCTGCAGATACCAAAAAATAGAATTACTGGTTCAACATTCTCTTATGAGCCACCACTAGTTAGGTATGTAGATTCCAGAAAGTCCTATGAAGAGTATGAGATAGTCACAGCTGGATCCTACGATGCCTCATCAATCTTAGATGATTTATTAAACAATGGAGATTTTAACTAATGAAATTAATTACACCAGAATCCTTAAAGGACTTTCAAACCTGCTCATTACTTTACGAGTATAGATATAATCAAAAACTACCAGAGTCAATAGGTGGCAGAGATCTATTGTCTATTAGATTTGAAAATACATTAAAAGAAATTATATATTACTTCTTTTATAAGAAACAAGGTGGCTACACACCGTCATACGCATCGCTTTTAAATAGATGGGAAAAGCTTTGGTTCTCCGATAATGTTTCATCATATGATATTATGACAGAACAACACGAGAGTGCGTACGGAAATAGCGCTAGCCTTACGACCAAGGCTGCGTCTGCCTTGCTGTCTTTCTATGAAAACTTTTCAGATGAAGAGTATATACCAATTGCAATAAATGAAGACTGCATTATGCCAGTCACGCCAAAGGTTAAGATAAAAGATAAATTTGATATTATTCTTTACAAGGATAATAAATATTATATTATTAAAATAATGTTTAACTACAAGAATAGTCATCAGCATATGTATCAAGTAAACTTTGCCACAATGTACAATGCGTTTGCGGTAAAGCATGGTGAGAGAATTTCTAAGGCATCTTTTGGTTACATAGATTTATTAACATCTAAAGTTTCTTTTGTTGATTTTGAAATAACAAAAGAAGATCTTGATTCTTTGAAATTTTGGGCTGATGAATTGGAGCAAGCAGAAAATTTTGTCCCAAGAAGAGGATTGACTTGGTATTGCAAAAAATGTCCTTTTGATAAGCCATGTTCGAAGTGGTCAAACTGGTCAAAAAATGCAGAAAAATAGATTTGGTGTTATACTTGAAGCTAGAGTATCTAAAAGTTTATTTACGCTTGCAAAAGAGAATAAAAAAACTCCTTATGAATATTTAATATCTTTAATAGATGAAAAGTATCAAATTTATTTAAAACAAAAACTAAATTGGGATTCAGACTATGAGTAAAAAAAGTATATTAGACGAGTTATTAAATGAAGATGTTTCATTCAAACCAAATGAAGAAGAAGATAAGTTATTGAGTCCTCTCATAGAGGAAATTAATCTTATCGCCAGTCAACAAATTAGACTATTTGTTAGATCAGTTTTACTTCAGGCAAAAACATTTTGGAAAATACCATCTAGTTTTTCAGGTAAATATCATCCAGCTGATGAGCATGGTAGCGGTGGCAACGTCTTGCACACAAAAAGGGTTGTAAAAGTTGCTAAGGTAATATGTGACTCTTATGGATTGATTGTGCCGGAAAAAGATGCAGTTTATGCAGCATGCTTACTACATGATGTAACCAAGGGTATAGCCTATGATGATAATAAAGAGGATTTCTTTTATGATCCAATGCATCCATATACAGTTGGGGCTTTTGTTAAAAAGTGTCAAGACAATGATAAAAAGTATGGTTCAGAATCCGCATCTTCTACCCTTTTCTTAGATGAAGAAACTGTTCAGTCAATACTTAGGTTGGTAAGATGTCATCTTGGTCCATGGTCTCCTGTCCCGGAAACAGTGCCTAGCACCTACATGGATATGATAGTACACTTATCGGATAACGTAGCTTCAAAGTTACATACAATTGTTGAGATTAGTGAAAGCAAATGACAGTAGAAAACCCAGACAAAATGCATGTCAGAGCGTACATAAATGAATCTTTAGAATTCCTTATCAAAGAATCAATATACTATAGATCTAACAATGAAAATATTTTGGAACACAATCGACTAATAGCTTGGCACATGGAAATGGATAGTGGTAAAATACATATACCATGAAACTTCCTTTAGATAAAGATAAATTTATATCTCAATGGAAATACGTTGAGGTAGCTAGATATGTACCTAATTTAGATAGAGTTATTAGAGATAAAAATGGTGATGATCCAGTTTTTTATGAAATGGAAAACATAGATCACTATAGGGAAAAGCACAATAACATAGGCCTATATACTTCTATCTGGCATTTTAATACCACTGATATAAATAAGGCTATTAGGTTAGGTTCATTATATTTTGACTTAGACAGTGAAGATATGAATCTCTGCTATGAAGAAGCGCAGAGGTTATATGGTTATCTCTCTATGCATATTCCGCAGGAATCATTGTTGGTTTACTTTACTGGAAAAAAGGGTTTTCACATAGAGTGTGAGGCGTTGAGTTTAGGAATCAATCCATCAAATGAACTACCAAAAGTTTTTAGATATATAGCAAATAAGCTAAAAGAAGATCTATCTATTTCTTCAATGGATTTTAGCGTCTATGACATGAGAAGAATGTGGAGACTGCCAGGATCTTTACATCAGGCAACAAAGTTATTTAAAACACTCCTACCAAAAGATATATTTTTATCTGGAATAGATAAAATTATCACCTATTCGAGTGAACCACAACCGCTTTATATAGTTGAACAGTCTTTTGATTTTAAAGCAAACGAATGGTATAGACAGTTTACCTATCAAATGGAAGAAGACAAGAATAAACCAAAAGATATACTTCAACATTTCAATAAGTTTGGTTCTTCTAACCTAAAGTCTTTTGATCAGAATCAAAAAATATTTGAGAAAGAAGTACTTTGGACAAAGTGTCCATCAATAAAAAAACTACATGAGCAGGCTAAAAATTCTCACTATTTAGAACATGAAGCAAGATTATTCCTGTGTTCCATATTGACATATAGCGAAGAATCAATTAACTATTTACATGAAATATTAAGCAATTGTGAAGACTACAACCCAAGCAAATCTCAAGCCCATATAAACGATTGGGTAAGAAGAAGAGAACTTGGTATAGGTGGCAGACCGTATACTTGCGAAAGAGCTAATGCAGTTGGTGTTGGGTGTGGTAGTTGCTCTCTTGAAAAGAAAAACAAGTGGGTTAAAGTTGGAGATAGGTTTATAGAGACTCAAGAAAAATCTTCTCCGTCACCAGTTCGATTTGCTTACAAATCTGCAATAAGAAAGGAGGAGTAATGCAAGACGATGATGTAATCGGATTATGCACTGATTGTGGAACTGAGCAAACAGATAGGCACATGCATAACAGTTCTTTTGCTCAAGCTGGATTACCTGCAGTATGTAGGTACTGCAAGGGCGTAGTAACAGTTTGCTATAAGCGTGATAAAGATAGTGTGTTAAATCAAATAAATACTAAAAGAGGACTTAAGTGAAAAACTGGACAAATCTTCATAACCATACCGTATTCTCCATGTTAGATGGTCACGGTAACGTAGAAGAGTATTTATCAAGGGCTAAGTCTTTGGGCATGAGTGGATTGGCTACAACCGACCACGGCAACATACATTCATGGTTAGACTTTTATGACGCAGGGAACTCAGTAGGGGTTAAGCCAATCCTGGGATCAGAATTATATCAAGCTAGAAAAACTAGATTTGATAGAGATGAAGAGGAAAGATCTGGTCCATCTAAAAACGAATGGGAACAAAGAGGCCCGTATCACATAACCGTATTAGCCAAAAACAATACTGGTTATCATAATATAATTAAAATGTCTTCTAAAGCTTTTACTGAAGGTTATTATGTTAAACCTAGAGTAGACCATGATTTAATATCACAGCACTCTGCGGGCATCATAGTATTGTCAGGGTGTCTGAACGGGGAAGTATCACAAGCTCTTCTTAGAAACGATTACAACACTGCACTAAAGCATGCCAGCGCAATGCAGGATATCGTAGGCAAAGAAAACTATTTTATAGAAATACAAAATCACGGGATAGAAGAACAGCTAAAGATAATTCCAGATCTTATTAAGATAGCCAGCCAGATTGGAGCCAAGATAGTTCCATCTGGAGACTGTCACTACGTGCACCAAAACGACGCTCATGCACATGACGTCATGCTATGTGTAGCAACAAACTGCAACGTACACACTCCTAATAGATTTTCTTTTTCTGGAGATCAATTCTATCTTCAATCTTATGATGAAATGGCTAAAACTTTTTCAGAAGAACATTTGAAAAACACAATGCATATCAATGATATGATAGACCTTAATTTAAATTTTGGTGAAATACATTTTCCAAACTTCCCTATACCAACTAAGGAATCTTCAACTGACTACTTTGAAAGATTAGCTTGGGAGGGTTTAAAAAATAGATATGGAAATCCATTACCTGATCACATCATAGAAAGAGCTAACTATGAAATTAGAGTAGTAAAAGAGATGGGGTTTCCTGAATACTTCTTAGTTGTATCAGACTTAGTTCGTTGGGCTAAGGAAAATGATATTAGAGTTGGCTGGGGAAGAGGATCCGCTGCTGGAAGTATTTTATCTTATGCATTTGATATTACAAATCTAGACCCAATTAAATTTGGTCTTATGTTTGAGAGATTCTTAGTCGAAGGAAGAAAGTCAATGCCAGACATCGACTTAGACTTTGACGATAGACATAGAGATAAAGTTATTGACTATGCTAGAACTAAATATGGTGATGATAAAGTTGCGCACATCTGCACGTTTAACAGAACAGGTGCTAGGCAGTCTGTTAGAGACGCAGCTAGAGCTTTGGGTCATGACTTTACCGTTGGAGATAAGGTGGCCAAGTTAATACCTCCTCCAGTGTTAGGCGTTTCTAAATCATTAAAAGAATGCATGCAGGTACAGGATTTTGCAAATCTTTACAACACTGACGTTTTATCAAAGGAAATAATAGATACAGCTTTTGGACTAGAGAACCTAGTAAGGCAAACTGGAATTCATGCAGCTGGTATTGTTATATCTAAAGAAGCCTTAACAAACTACTTACCCACAATGCAAAAGGGTGTGGATAAGCCTGTTGTGACTCAGTGGGACATGGGCCGAGTAGAGCAATGTGGTCTATTGAAGATTGACTTCCTTGGTTTAAGAAACTTGGGTGTGATAGACATTTGTATAAAGTTAGTTAAACAACATAGGCAGATTACACTAGATGTAAATGATATACCAATAGATGATAAAAAGACTTATGATTTATTGTGTCAAGGTAAAGCAATGGGAGTCTTCCAGCTTGAGTCTGCTGGTATGCGCGAGTTAATGGTCCAAATGCAGCCACAGAATATTCAAGACATAATGGCCCTCATCTCCCTCTATCGTCCAGGTCCAATGGGTTCTGGAATGGATAAGGAATATATTGACAGAAAACATGGAAGAAGTCATGTATCTTATGAACACCCTAAGTTAGAAAAAGTTCTTGGACCATCACTTGGCATCATGCTTTACCAAGAAGATGTTCTTGGTGTAGCTAGAGAGCTAGCTGGATTCACTTCGGCTGAAGCTGATGACCTTAGAAAAGTTATTGGTAAAAAGCTTATGGATAAAATTGCAATGATTAGAACCAAGTTCGTAAAAGGATGCATAGAACACTCTAATTTAGATGAAGAAAAAGCAAATAAAATTTATTCAGATATCGAATACTTCGGCGGCTATGGTTTCAACAGAGCACACGCTGCAAGCTATGCAATGGTTTCATATATTACAGCATACTTAAAAGCTCATTATACAGCAGAGTACATGGCTGCACTTATGTCTTCTGTGGTTGGCAACAAAGAGAAGCTAGCTGCTTACTTATCTGATTGTAGAAAATTAGAGATTGAAGTACTGCCACCTTCTTTAAATAAATCCGGCAAAGACTTTAATGTGCTTAGTGACTCTCAGGTAATCTTTGGTTTATCTGCAATAAATGGGATTGGTGAATCTATAGCTGAGGCAATTATTTTAGGTAGGGATGAAAAAGATCCTTATTCTAGTGTCTATGATTTCTTCAGAAGATGCGATCCAGCTACTCTAAAAAAATCTACGCTAGAACATTTAGCTTATGCTGGTGCTCTCGATGAGCTGTTTACGGTTTCTCATGACGGTGATTTAACAAGAAAAAAAGAGTTAGAATTATTAGAAAAAGAAAAAGCTGAACTAGGGATATATGTATCAAAACATCCTATAGAAGGCATGTGGACAACCATATCTCCTAATGTAACTGGTGAAATAATAGATATTATAGAAATAAGCAACGGTGCAAATGTTAAGGTTGGTGGAATTTTAACCGCAGTAAAGAGAATGATAACTAAAAAAGGTCAAAAGATGTTCCGTCTTTTGTTGGAAGATCTATCTGGTGAAATAGAAGTAATTATTTTTCCTAGAGAATCAAAAACTATTAGTGACGACTTTTTTAATGAGGGTGATGTAGTTATAATATCAGGAACGATAAATAGAGAAAATGAAGAAGAGTCAGCAATCGTAAAGATGTTCTATAACTCCAGTGAAAAAATAGACACATCTAGGGCAATAGGGAGTAAGTCGATCATGCTAGAGATGAAAGACTCACCTAGTTTAGAGGTTGTGCAAGGTGTGTATGATATAATTGAAAATGTTAATGGACCTTCTTATGTATATTTAACATATATAGAAAACAATAAGAGGGTAACTTTTAAGTTTAAAAAATCTACTTCATTAAAAATAGAAGAAAAACTACAAAAATATATAAACATACGGAGCTAAGAAATGACATTACCAGGAACATACCAAAATCCATCCACTAAACCATGTTGGACTTTTTGCTCATCATGCAACAGATGCCAGGATAAGGGCAGATACACTAAATGTAATTCATGTAGCGGTAGATATGATCCGCTAGGTAAGACTGATCCACATCCAGAAGATTTTTGTGACTGCAAGAATGGAGTCTTAAGATGGAAGACAAAAGAGGGTAAGTTAATTATGACTCGCTTTAAGACAAATCCATTTAAAGGTCAGGTAAAATATGAAAAGAAGTCAGAGGATGAAAGAGATTGGGATTCTTATGTGGCGGACATGAGAGAAAAAATGGATGATCCAAACTGGAATCCTATAGCAATATATGAGGAGGATTAATATGCTTAAGCATGAAGTGGGTAGAATGCTACTGAATAACATGGCATTGATAGAGTATAATACAGACGAACCTAGCTACTTTATTCAGTCTGGAGTTGCTGGCTTTAATGCAACAGCTCAAGAGCTATCAGACTTATATGGATTGTTGAGTTACTATTTTAATATTGACTCAGTAAATAATACTGTTATCTCCCTAACAGAAGGAGGAGATGATGTCTTGGCCATATAACGAAGATGATCAAATGGAGTTGGGAACAAGCGGTTGGGCAACACTTGGCGAAGGTAGATATAAAAATATTTACACTGGCAACACCCTTGATGAAATGGGTAATGAATACGATGCAAATGGGAATTTAATATTCGAAAACAAAGATCCTTACGGGGATGGAATTGAAGACTAATGAAATTAGCTATTAGAAACTTAGAAGATGTAAGTGATTTTGAAAAATTATCTTTAACTGATTTTTCGTATTCAAGAATGGATACATATAAAATGTGTCCTTCAAAATACTTTTATACATATATACAAAAAGAACCACGTCTTTTTGGAGAAGCAGCAGTGCTGGGAAATATCGTACACTCCGTATTAGAAGACAACGTAAGTGCAACTGATGTACTAGATTTTACAAAGTTGCAAGAAGCATATGTTAATGAGATAGCAACTCAAGATCCAGATAATAAAATTAAACCTGAGTTAATTAACACGGGGAAAGAAATATTAGACGAGTTTTTTGATCAGTATGCTGAAACTAAATTTGATGTTCTTCATAAAGAATATGGTTTTAAATTTGTTTTAGGTAGTTATTTAATATCTGGCTACATAGACAGAATAGATTCTTGGGGTGAAGACGGTGTTAAGATTATAGATTATAAAACTGGAAAATGGGAAGTATCACCAAAGGATATACCAACCAATCTGCAATTAGGTATCTATGCAATGGCAGTTGATTATCTGTATCCAGATAAGAACATATACGCAGAGCTATATTATCTTAGATCCCGGAAGGCGTAAAGGTCACCTCTTTACTAAAGACGATATTAATAATATTAAAATTAATTTAATATCAACTCTAGACTCAATCATAAATGATTCAGCATTCTTGCCTACAAAGAATGAGCGCGTCTGCACGTTCTGCGACTTTGCTAAGTCTGGTGCTTGTGGAACTGGTGTATTTAGAGCTAGAAAACTAGCAAAAGCTTAGTGATTAATTTAATCCTAGAAAGCAAAAAGCCAGGGCGAAAGCCCTGGCTGATTACTTTTTAGGTATTGACTATTAGAATGCTGATACTGGGTTCAGTGCAGCGTCTTCGATGAGATCGAAATCGCTGAACTCACTAACCACCTTGGTGGCTTCAGTGCGTGAGTATCCGAGTCTACTGAGGTCTGAAATGATCTCTTCGTTAACCTCAATTAGCATACTGTCAATGATTGTGTTTAATGTGTTCATGTTTTTATTATACTCCGTTTTGTTTTGTTTGGCAACCCTTACGGGTTTTTTGTTTTTTTACTTTTTATAATTTATAATGGAGTAGATTAGTTTAGATCTAAAGGATACCATGAAAGAGCTCAACATTGTCAAGCCGGAGGAATATTTTTTGGAAATTTCTCCATTAAAAAAACATCCAGATTTTAGTAAAATAAAAACTATTATACCAGATTACGATCCTGCAGAGACTTCAGGTATTAAGAGAGGTAACGCATATCAGCATACTAAGACTGGTTTTAGAGAAGACTTAGGTTTAACTTTGAGGTCAAATTGGGAAGCAAACTTTGCAAGAATTTTAACAGCGTATAAGATCAAGTTTGATTTCGAACCAACTGTTTTTGCGTTTCCAATTAAGAAGCGGAACCAAGGGGTATACTCCTGACTTCTTCATGCAGAAAGATTCTAGTTGGGTGGAACTCAAAGGTTACCTTGATGCAAAGAGTATGACAAAAATAAAAAGATTTAAAAGATACTATGAATCTGAATTTAATAAATTTACATTCATCATAAGTAAGTATTCAACTGATGGTAAAAATTTCGCAGCTGAACTAGAAATACCAAGAGTAATCTTCTATGAAGATATTAGAAGTTTTTACTCTGATAAAATATCAATTTGGGAAGGTAAGTAATTATGGCGGCATACAAGGAACAATATTATAATTTAGAAGAGGAGGAAATGCAGGCACTGATAGCTAAAGCTAAAAGTGGAGATGAAAGAGCTAAAAAAGAATTACTAAAAGTTTTTAATAATTTTCTTACAAAGTATACAACACTATTGTATTATGGTAAATATAATTTGAACGACTACGACATAAGAAGGTTTACATCTTTATTCGTAAAAGATTCCTATGTTAGATTTGCTCTCATGAAAAATAAGCTTAATCAACCTGGATACAAGCATGTAAACGAAGTGCTACGACGGTATAGTGTACATGGCAAAAAGATATGGAGAAGAAATAGATGTCAGACAAACTGTAGATATGACATTCTTTCAATGCATAGGTAGATATCAAAGAAAAGACTCTGAAAAAGGGCCAATACCATTTAGTCGGATTCTTATATAGTTACTTTTTTTATCTTCTTAAAAAGAATGTTGACACATTTTTAATAGATCAATTAGGAAGAAAAAGTTTTCCTCTTTTAAGTGATGATTCAAATGATGATGGAGAAGATGGAGAAAAGCAAGTTGGCTTTAAGGCTCCACCAGAAGAGAGAGAGATGGAAGAGTTTCTTTCTACCGAAGACATTAATGAGTTTTGGGTACTTGGAGAAACATGTGCGGAGCCTTTTATATTCCTTTCGGTACAGGAAAGACAACTACTTAAATGGCGCTATATAGATGATCTAAGATCTAGCGAAATAAGCAAAAAAATATCAGAACATCCCAATACGGTAAGAGAACATTTAGGTAAAATAAGGACAAAGGTAACCAATCTTGTGATAGAATCTAAGATGCGAGATGAAATCAACTTCAGATAGGTAGACAATGAACCTTCAGTCTTTACAAAAAATGAATGAATTACTAAGAGGATTTATAGGTCCTCAAATAGAAGAAATTATTTCAGCATATACTTCAGACAGCAGTAATTCACTATATTTTGTATCCATACCAGACGTAGACACATTAGATTTGGGGATTCATGAAATGGCTTCATTGGTAGCAAGAACTTCAAACGTTTATGGAAGAGTTGCAAGATTGGCCGGTATGGCTAGAGCTCAATATAAGTTAATAGAGGGAAGTTACAAGAAGGTATACAAGGCAAATAGAGTTGGAAAGAACGAAGCTGAGCGTGAGGCAAACGCTCTAGAAGCCGCAGAGAGTGAATATACTGCTTTGATAACAGCGGAAGCCATAGTAAATTTAGCTGAGTCCATGGAACTTGCGGCTAGAATAGCATCAGAATCTTCTAGGAAATTAATCGACAAGATACAATCTATGCAGGTAGCTTCTGTTAGAGAAGAAAAAGGATATTTTAATGATAAAGATTTTAACACCTACTAAAAGTTTGAGGAATCATTTTGTATATAGCTCATTATAAGTCAGTTAGTTCAGCCACCGAATTTTATTCAAAAGTTAGAGACACTCTGGATTATCCAACTCAAGTTGAGCACAACAAGGAAAGATACATGCTTAACTTTACTTACATAATAAATGGTCAAACTCAATTAAAAAATTTTAAAGATAGAATAAAAAGTTTGGGTATTGAAATAGACGTAAATGTAGACGATAAGTAAGCTGTTTTCCTGTGATTATAGAAGTGTTTTGCGATGGTGCATCAAGAGGTCAGGGTCAAAAAAAGATTGGAGAAGCGGCCTGCGCGGTATCTGTTTATAGGAATAGAAAAAAAATAGCGCAGTTTGCCAGGGGTTTAGGTCCAAGGACTAATAATGAGGCAGAGTATGAGGCAGTAATATCAGGACTGCTTATATGTTCAATGGGTGAATTCTACGATCCAATTATATATACTGATTCAGCTGTTGTAGCTAATCATATTAGTGGTAAATGGAAATGTAAACATGACTCTCTAACGCCTCTCCTTATGACCATAGAAGACATAAGAGATGAATTTAATTTTAAAGTAGTTCAGGTTGAAAGAAGTTTTGTTTGGGAACCTGATGCACTGTGTAATGAATTCTTGGATAAGTTAGAGGAAAGAAAAGCTAAATCAAAAAAACCTGTGATATAATTACCCAATGCAGAAAAAATATTCAAAAAGCAATCCGATAATTTTAGGCTTAGCAGGGCGCGCTGGTAGTGGTAAGACATCTGCGGCTGAAGCATTGTGTCCAAAGGGATCAATGCAGACAACCTCTTCTGGAATTGTATGGGAGCATATATTTCATGCTCTTCCTCTTTACGAGTTAGCTTCCATAAAAAAGAATATACAAGGCTTTAATGCTAAGTCTAGAAAATTGTATTCTATTCACGAAGTTCTATTTGAGATATATGGAAAAACAGCATTGGGTGCGATACCTCCTTATGAGGAATTTGTAGAGAAGGTAAAAAGTATTTACAATCTTCCAATAGAGGAGGAAGGAATTAAGCCAAGAACTTTCCTACAAAAAGCAGGAGATATTTGTAGAGAAGGTTACTCAGAATGTTTTTGTCATTGGGCTGTCATGAAGAGCATGGAGTTATATAGAAAAAATATTAATGAAATAATGAGAGAAGATGGCGATGAAGATACGCCTATCTGTGTTATTATTTCTGACGTACGTTTTATCAATGAGGCTCAATCAATTTTAAAACAGCCTAATGGTATGATAATTACATATGAAGCTTCTGATGATGTTCTAAGAGACAGAATATTCAAAAGAGATGGTATATATATGACTGATGAACAACTGAATCATAATTCTGAGAAAGAAATTGATTTAGTAAAAGAACTTTCTACGTTCATTATAAATACTGATAATCTCTCGATAGAGGATCAGGCAAAAGCTACGCTACAATTAGTTAAAAATAAAATAGAAACATTAGGAGAATAATGCCAAAGATAACAGAAAGTATCACAGAACAGTCGGTTGATCCAGTTATGGATTCAGTACTTGCCACTCATCAAAGAGTGGTAGTTACTACAGAACCAGTCCTTACAGTGGCTGTTGGAAGAAAAGTAAATATTGGTAACTTTGAAAACGTAGATATTATGGCTTGTTTAACGGTACCTATGTCCGGGGTTAACCCGGAAAATACTGAGGATTTCTCAAATGCCATTAAGGAAGCAGCCGCCGAAGCATTTTCTTTAGTCTCAAGAGAGACGGGGGAGAGGTATCAATTAATTAAAGAGTCCCAACAAACAAGATAATTTGCATTTGCAAAATACATAGAGTACTATATTTATATAAACTTATTAAAATAATGAGGTAAAAAATGAGCAAGTTAATTAATAAAATTAAAAACATCTTCTCTACAAGTCCAGAGATTGCAGCTGCAAAAGAAGCTGTAGTTGAAGCGGCTAAAGCTGTGGCAGAAGAAGTTGTAGCTGAGGTCCAGAAAGCTCCTGCGAAAAAAGCAGTAGCAAAAAAAGCAGTGGCAAAAAAGGCTCCTGTAAAAAAAGCTGCTACAAAGAAATAATACATCTTTAACACCCCCAGTTTCTATTAGATCTGGGGGTGTTAGATATAGGAGAATTATGTCGCTAGCAAAATCTCGTAAAGTTTCAAAGGGTAATAAACGACCTAGGCCTGAGGATAAGTAATTTATGATGACACTAATGTGGAAAATATGGTTAAAGGTTTATGACCTACTAGAGGTTATTGATAAAAAAATAAAGTAGATGTATGTATCCAGCGTCTTTAAAAAATATTGTTATTGAAAATAATTTTCTAGATAAAAAAGAAATAGATACTATTTTAGATGTATTAAAAAATACACAGCAAAAACAAGTCGTAATTGTCAATGACCCCAATGACGGAGGCAATGATAATAAAAAAGATGGAAGCCCGGTCTCCATCGATCACTTTTTACTTGATAATGCAAACGCAACTGCTTTAACTTTAAAGTTAGAACAATATTTTGAATACACTTTTGGTCAAAGATTTTATTTAAGAACCCCTCTTTGGGGGAGAGTATGGAGAGTTGGTGATTTCATATCACCCCATTCCGATAGCGAATATAATAATTCAGACTTGGTTATGGATGAAGGATATCCAGAAGAAGAATGGACGAATCACATTCCTAGATTCTTGAGCGATTACTCGTCTGTGCTCTATCTAAACGACGATTACGATGGTGGAGAATTATTCTTCCCAGAGTTTAATTTAACTATAAAACCTAAACTTGGTGATTTAATAACATTTCCAACAAATTCTATGTATATCCATGCTGTAAAAGAGGTGAAATACGGTACTAGATATACTATAGCGTTAAGTTGGTTTAGGAAAACTACTTTAATAGCAAATACTATTCCTAAGAATAACGCAATATCACAAGCCGTGAAAGGTTTTGGGGAATAAAATGGTTATAAAAAGCTTTATATATGTTAGTGGACCTAGAATGGGTACGAATAATAGAATGACTGGAATCGTTATGCCGGGAGAAAAACCAGTTAAAAAAACCTCTATTAAGAAAAAAAGTACAGGCAAGAAGAAGGGTAAAAAATAATGGCAAAGTCACCCGCATGGCAAAGGAAAGCAGGCAAGAATCCTGAAGGTGGTTTGAACGCTAAGGGGCGTGCATCAGCAAAGAAGCAGGGTATGAATCTGAAGCCACCTGTCTCTGCTGCTCAAGCTAAGAAGTCACCCAAATCTGCTGCACGACGTAAGTCTTTTTGTGCACGAATGGGTGGTATGCCAGGCCCAATGAAGAAGCCTAATGGTAAACCAACACGCAAAGCACTTGCTTTACGCAAGTGGGACTGCTAGTATCTTTTATATTATCAAAAAGATAATATATTTTATAAAAAAATAGGAGAAAACAATGGCAATGAAAAAGAAAGCACCAGCCGCAGGGAAAAAAGCTCCAGCAGCAAAGGGTGGCATGCCCGCCGCTCAAAAGAAGCTTCCACCATTTATCCAAGCAGCTATAGCTAAGAAAAAGAAGAAGTAATATAATGGCCATGAAGAAGAAAAAGAAGCAATCAGACGCAATGCAGACTACATATTTAGCCGGTAAGCCGATGATGCAGAATATCACTTCAATGAAGAAAACAGCACCAAAGGGCAAGGAAGCTTCCTCGAAGTCAAGAAATAAAAAGTAGTCTTTTTAAAATCCCCATCTATTTTTTAGGTGGGGATTTTTTTTTATACACGTTACTATATATTTTAACTACTCTATAGGAGATGATCATGAGCAAACTTGCGTGGGATTATATTGTTCCAGTTAAACTTCCAGCAGACCTTAAGGGAATTGAGCCTGGAAAATTACCAGCGCATTTACTGAAGCCAATTGAAGCAGGTGGAAAGATGCACTGGCTTGCAGCAGCTGCATATAATGCAATGGATGAAGCAGCTAAAGCTGAAGGAGTTGAGCTCAAGCCGACAAGTGCGCGGAGATACATATCGCAGTTACGATAGTCAGCTTGCCCGGTTTCAAACAAAGATATCAGCTTGAGCCAGTCGTTGGAACAAGCACTAAGTCTTTTGAGGGTAAGACTTGGTACCTCAAGAAGGGTATGGCAATGCTTGCCACACCGGGTAAGTCACAGCATAACCTCGGCCTGGCCGTTGACATTGCTAACGCATCAGAGCCAAAGCGTCTTAACTGGATGATTGCAAATGTAAAGAAGTTTGGTTTTTCATGGGAAGTAGTTCCATCAGAACCATGGCATCTTCGTTATGTAGATGGCGATACTCCTCCGGCAGCCGTTGCAGAATGGATGACAAAGAACAATTGGACCAAACCAGCAGGAGTCCCAATAACAGCAGCGGGAGCACGTGGAGAGCATACAGCACTCCAGGAAGCTCTGAAAGCTAAGGGTTTCTATAAGGGTAATGTAGATGGATCCATGTCTCCAGAGTTGCAGGAAGCCGTAAAAGCATTTAAGGTAGCTAATAAGCTAGCAGCTGACTCAGTTGTAGGGCCAAAGGTAAAAGAACTGCTTGGCCTTAAGTGATCCGGTGCTGAAACCTTAATCACACCAGCATCTGACATGACTAACTGGCAAAATATCATTGTAGCATTAATTACTGCAAGTAGTCTCGTTGCAGTAGCATATTTACAATTTGTTTTTAAGGCTGGGAAAAAGCGCGGCGAAGAAGCCAAGGCTGAATGGGTACAGAACAAAGCAGACCATGCAACTGTTGTATCAATGATTCAGCAACTAGGAAAAAGTCTTGGCCGCTCAATTGACAAAACAAATGATTCTATTGATAGAATAGAGGGTAAGCTCGATACCCACATCAGGGATCATGCAATAGGCAAATTTGATATAGATGATGTAAGATTTAAAACAGGAGAAAAAGTTAGAGATGGCAAGTAAAAAGGGCAATCCTAATAAGGATTCTTTTGGTAGATTTTCTACCGGCTCTTCTTATAAGAAACAGACTTCTGATATGAAGTCTAATCTCTATAAAGTAGTTCCAGACACGAAAGATTTTAATCCCGTACCAACCGTAACATGGTCTACGGATCAAAAAGTGTTTTATAAAGATATAATAAAAGCTTTTGGGGGTAAACCTGAAACGCCAAATAAAACAAAAAGAACAATAGCTAAATATAATTATAAAAAGAAATAGGAATAAAAGATGGCAAGTAAAAAATCAGATAAGAAATGGATTGCTGGAGCAATTAAAAGACCAGGAGCCTTCACAGCTAAGGCTAAGAAGGCCGGTAAATCTGTAGCAGGTATGGCCGCAGCAGTTACTAAAAATCCAAATAAATATAGTCCTCTTACCGTTAAGCAAGCTAACTTGGCAAAGACTCTTAGAAAGATAAATAAAAAAAGGAGTAAGTAATATGATTAACAAATACTGTTGCGAAGACTGCCATGATTTGGATGGTGCATGCACATATTGTTTAGGTGTAAATAAGAAAAATTCTTTTAACAAAGATATTGCTATTCACCTTGGATATGTTTCCCTTCATTTGATTCAAATGATTTTAATTATAGGATTGGTAAAATAATGGCGGCAAAAAAAGTAGCGGTTTGGAATACCCCTAGTCCAAGCAAGAAGCCAAAGAAGCTTTCGCCTAAGAAAAAAGCTTCCGCAAAAGCAATGGCAAAAGCAGCAGGTCGACCATATCCTAATTTAATAGATAATATGAGAGCTGCTAAAAAGAAAAAGTAACACCAACATATGCTATAATTTATAGCATGACTGAAGAGCAAAGCTATAGCGGCTACATGCCGATGATAAAGCAAGTTAATGTTTCTCAGGTTATGGAAATGATTAACACTGAAGGTGAATTAATCCACGCCCATTCTTTTACCGTAAATACTAGAGAGAATAAAGATTTTGTTTTTAGTATTTCTCAAAAAGATTTAGTAAGACTATACTTCCTTTTACACAAAGTGTTGGGCGATGCTTAGGGATAAAGGAATATTTCTGCACGGTGGTGTTGGAATTGGTTTTGTTCCCAATACTCCAGCCACTCCTTTTCCTTCTTCGATTAAAGAGCAGTCTTCAAAAGAATCTTCAAGAACTTTATTACACTACGCACATCAATTGGGTTATCCAATCGCTTATATACAAGAACAAAACGGACAGTTAATTCAAAATATTCTTCCTGTTTACAAAACAGAAACACAACAAATATCTACTTCTTCTAAGGTAGAATTAGCACTGCACACGGAGAGTGCGTTCCATCCGTATAAGCCAGATTACGTATTACTCCTCTGCTTGAGGGGTGACGATAAAGCCGTAACCACTTACGCTAATGTAAATGATATTGTTGAATTACTTTCTGATGAAGTTGTAAAATCGTTAAAGCAACCTTGGTATAGAACTGCAGTAGATGATAGTTTTAGAACTAAAGGTGAGCCACAAAAAGAATTTATCATGCCAATTCTTTCTGAGGTTGAAGGAAAGCTAGCAATAACATACGATAATTTCTTCATGCGCGGAATCAATATGTATGCAGATCTTGCTCTAGCAGAACTCAATCATGCCGTTCAAAAATGCACTAAGGAAATTGTTTTAAGAACTGGAGATCTATTAGCTATAGATAACTCTAAAGTTATACACGGTCGTAAACCATTTCAGGCAAGATACGATGGAACAGACAGATGGGTTCAAAGAATGCTAGTAAGAAAACAAATGCCACCTAAAGATCAAATTGATGGCAATGTAATTGTGACTAAGTTTGGATAGATGGTATAATAGAATTCATGTCTAATGTAAAAGCATCTGTTATTTTAACCAGTTACAATAAGCCAAAATATTTAAAAAGAGCAATAGAATCTTGCCTTGCTCAAGATTATCCTAATCTAGAAATTATCATTGCTGATGACAATTCGCCAAATCCTGATGTTTGGAATGTTATAAATTCATATTCAGATAAAAGAATTATTTCTTTTAATTCATTCATTAGCGATGAAGATAGATTAAAAACCGCACGCTATGCAACTCAAATTAATCTAGCAGTGAGAGAATATTCTACTGGAGAATATTTATTCTATCTTGCTGATGATGATTATTTTTATCCAAAAATGATTACAAAGATGATAAATTACGCATCAAAGTTTAGTCGCGACGTGTGCTTTTGCGCACAACATATAGTTGATATATCTGGGAACATCGATGGTGGCGGAATAGAAGGTAGAGGAGTAAGATTTTTTCCTGAACCTTTAACACGAGGCGCTGATAAGCTTGATCATAATCAAGTTATGACTAGCAGAAAAGCTTTTTATCATGTCAATGGTTGGAACGATGAGGCTTGGTGTTGGTCAGGAGCAGACGCAATTTTCTACGATAGATTAGAAAAAGCTGGATATTTATTTTATCCGATAGATACAGAAGAACCTCTTCAAGCTAAGATGTATAGAGAAAATTCAGTTCAGTGGAATGTGACAAATGGATTAAGTCCAATTGGGGAGGAATCTTAAATGGCAACTAATTTTTGGGCTATAGGAATGGCTAAAGATGAGGGTGACATAATTGATCATACTATGTATCACTTCGCTGCCAACGGTGCTGCTGGAATTATAATTGCAGATAATCTTTCAAAGGATGACACTAGACAAAAAATGGAAGAAGCTAAAGCTAACATAGCAAAGTATAATCCAAACATTGAAATTATTATCGTAGAAGATAATGTTGTAGCTTATACTCAATCAGATAAGATGACCAATCTTGCTTCTATGGCTAGGAGTCATGGAGCACAATGGGTTATTCCTTTTGACATTGATGAGATTTGGTATTCGCCAGGCAGGACTTTACAAGACGCTTTTGAACTTCTTAATAAAGAAGGAGTAGATGCCTATAAAGTATTATATACAAATCATTCTGTAACAGATAGTGACCCCAAAGGTCTATCTCCATTCCATACGATGCAATGGAAATGGTCTTTACCCACTAATCACAAGAGTTGTTTTAAGTTTAGGGACAGTGATAGTTTTGTAAAAATTTCTAACGGAAATCATTTTGTTCAGCACAATGGTTGGGATATTGGTTCGAATATAAAAACAGTAATAGATGATTATGGTCATGATAAGATCATATTTGGTCCACAGCTTATAGAGATAAGACACTTTCAATGGAGGTCATTAGATCACTTTTTGAGAAAGATATTAAATGCCTATGAGTCATGTAAAGCTCTTGGACCTGGGGCTGATTTATATAACGGTGCTGCTTGGGCAGAACATTTTAAGATATACGAATCAGATGGTATCGATGGGTTGAATAGATATTATGAAAATAATATTTTAGTTAAAGGAGATACAGGTTCATTGATATTCAGCCCTACTCCAATAATGGGGATATCAGTATGAACAAGGTATCACTGGTCGTAATCACAGATGGAAGACAGTCCTGTATAGAGCAGACCATTGAGAGGTTTGATCAAACTATCAAATATAACTTTTTTGAAAAGTTAATAATTAATGACTCTGGAGATTCTAGATACCATCAGTTTCTAGTTAATAGGTTTCCGGGATTTGATGTAGTCTCACACGAAAGAAGAAGAGGACTAGCTGGCGCAGTGCAATCAGCTTGGGAATCTGTCAATCCAGAAACTGATTATATCTTGCATTTAGAAGATGATTTTTTATTTGAGAAATTTATAGACATAGATCATATGGCATCTTTATTAAAACGAAATCCGCATCTTGTCCAGATGGCTTTAGTTCGTGCTCCAGTTAATCCACCAGAAGAAGAAGTGGGTGGATTTGTTTTTCAGCACTTGGATGACTATTTTCAAAAAGAAGAATATTTTGAACATGGCAGATTGTTTACCTTGAATCCTTGTCTATACCCTATATCTACAGTTAAGATGGGTTGGCCAAATCATGGTGGTGAATCTGAATTTACGACAAAAGTACATTCTATAAATAAGGATTATAAATTTGGTTTTTATGGGCAGATACATGATAAGCCACTAGTCACGCACATAGGTGGAAGACGAAGCGAAGGATGGTTCCTCTAGTGCCAGATAATATATCTGTAAGAAAAAATAATATATCTTTTACAGTAGAGGATAGCTTTGAACTTCATCAAGATACTGGTTACAATTTTTGGTTAGAAAAATACTCTTCCTGGGAGCCAGAAACTTTTAAAGTTTTAGATAGTTATTTATCTAAGGATAAAGATTATTTAGACATAGGAGCTTGGGTTGGGCCAACTGCTATATATGGATCCTTTCTCTCCAGGAAGGTAATTGCAATTGAACCAGATCCTATAGCTTATAAAATATTACAAAAAAATATATTTCTTAACTCTATAAAGAATATAGATGTACTTAATAAGGCAGCTTCGAGACTAGATCAAGTTTTTTTACAGTCTAGTAAGTTCTTTGGTGATTCGATGACTAGAGTTTCAGAAAAAAACTTAGGCTCTAACGCAACTGAAACAGTAGGATTAGATACTTTAGTTTCTATGGGAGATTTTTCTTTAATTAAAATCGATATCGAAGGACATGAATTTAGTCTGATTAAAGAATATATAAGCGTATTAAATTCTTATAAGATACCACTCCTACTATCTGTGCATAGTCCGTTTTTTGCAAACGGAGATACGTTGATGGAAGATCTTCTTAATGATTTATCTAAGGTTAAATCGATCTTAGACGAAAATGGTGAAGAGGTTGATAGAAAAAATATACCTAATAGTTTTGGATCATATCTTTTTATTTGGTAACTATATGGATTTAATTATTATTCGGAGCTGGTGGACACTCTAAAGACTTAGAATATCTATCATCTTCTGACAAATATAATGATTGGAATATCATAGGATATTTAGACGACAATCTATCCTTAAATGATAGAAATATAATTGGCAATATATCTATTATTAATTCTTTATTAGAAAAATATCCCAATCTAAAATATACAATAGCCATTAACTCTCCTAGAGTAAGAAAAAATATAGAATCAAATATACAAAGAATAGATCGAGCAGCAAACCTTATTCATGAAACAGCTGTAATCGGGACGCAATGTAATTATGGCAATGGACTAACCATGGGTCCATATTCAGTATTGACAACTAAAGTTACACTTGGTGTACATGTACATGTAAATACGGCAGCATCTATAAATCAATCTAGTTCGATAGGAGACTTTTGCACTGTCAGCCCTGGAGCTAGAATATGCGGAGATGTTAACGTAGGTGAAGTTACTTCCATAGGGGCAGGTAGTGTTATTATCAACTTTAAAAATGTAGGTAAAAACTGTACGCTTGGAGCAGGGACTGTTGTAATAGAGAATATCAGCGATGATGCTACTGTGGTTGGTGTTCCAGGAAGAGAAATAAAAAAATTTGGAGAGTACATATAATCTTTTTGTTGTGCTATACTAGTATCACGAAGTCAGATGCTCTAATCCCCCAGCACAGCAATGTGTTGGGGGATTTTTGTTTTTGAGGGTTATCATTAAGTTAGATTTACCTTACTATTAGGTGCATCTAACTGAAGGGGTAATCAGTTGAATATTTTAAACAAGCTCAGCTATGCGCTGAAAAAAAATAAGATTAATAATCGTGGTAGTCGCATACGCTTTCGTAAAGGGGCTTGGATATTAGTTCCAGCTTTTTCGATAGCCATGCTTATGCCGGTAGTAACACCGGTTCAAGCAACATTTACTACAAATACACAGATTTCTGGAACTCAGGCATTTTTGCAAGGCGAGTTTGCTGAAGTTGGCGTACGAGCCAACGGAGCCTTTGGTTCAACAAGTGTACCTACAGGGTTCCATGCAAACCCAACCAACTGCTTAGGCTTCAGAGTCGACCGTGAAATGGACGGCTGGGGCACTACGACAGACGATGGCGACTACTTCTGCCCTGGCTCACCATTTGAAGGCTGGCAAATGAAAGTTGCTGGAAGCATTGGCAAAAATGACAACGGTCAAACTGGTATTACAGGTGGTGTTTCTGACATCCAAGACTCTGGCTCTTCTCAATGCGTTTCTTGGATTAGTGCCAGCCCGTACAACGGAGTGAGTGTTTCGCAAAGGTACTGCGTTCCAACGGCAGGGCAAGCGCTTCATACTGACGTAACCCTCACCAACACGACTGGCTCTGCAATAGAAAATGTGTATTTTGGTCGAGGCTTTGATCCAGACAACGCAACTGGTTCTGGTGCTATGACTTGTGCTGGTGGCACTGTTAGCACATCAATGTTCCAGTCTTGCAATGCTGTAACCGGTCAGGGAACAGAAGCACAAGCAACAGCAAGGTGGGGCAACAATGCTTTCATTGCTCTTCAATCATTTGATGCTCGTGCTCGTGTGGCCAGACAAACTGGTGGATTCTCCTCTCCAGACCCTGCTGACATTTGGAACGCTGGAAACACACTGGCATCTAGTGGAACATATCTTGGCAATGTTGGAGAAATGTATGCAGACGCTGGAATATATGTTGCCCTGAATGTTCCAACACTTGGAGCCGGCTCTTCAACATCATTCCGAATTAGCTATGTTCTGTCGGCTGATGGAAACAATGCTCCAGTGCTTGGCTCTCCGGTTGTAAGTGGCATTGGCCAGACATCTGCGACTGTTGCTTCAACAGTTAACCCAAAAGGTTTCTCTACTACAGCACAACTTGTTTATTCAACTGATTCAACTTTCGCCACTTCTAGCTCTGTCTCGATGGGGACACTCACTGGCACAGACGAGGTCGCCATTAATGCTGAAATTATTAGTCTTGACCCAAGCCAAACATACTATGCAAAGATCGTTGCAACTAACGAGACTGGCACAACAGAGTCAGCAGTGTTTGAATTTGACACCCTTGCAGCTACTGCACCAATAGTCTCGTCTGAGGAACCAACAGTAACGGTTGACGATGGTCCTGTAACGCTCTCTGGAACGCTAAACCCTAATGGTTTTAGTTCTACTGCAACATTTCAATACAGCACGACATCGGACTTCTCTGGAACTATCGTTGATATTCCAGTTTCAGGAACATTTACTGGAACTTCGCTCTCAAGTGTGTCAACTGTTGTTTCTGGCTTAACAGGTGCAACCACTTATTACTTCAGACTAAAAGTCACCAACGCTTCAGGTTCGGCTTATGGTTCAACTCTTTCTTTTGTCCCTGCCGACTTAGTCGCTCCAGTTGGAATATTGGTAACCAGCCTTGCTGATGACGGTTCAAACGGCACTCTGCGTTGGGCTATCAATCAAGCCAATGCTACTGCTGGTGGGATTTACGACGCAATTCTTTTTGGTCTAGATGGCACAATAACTCTGACTAGCGCTCTTCCACAAATCACACAGTCCGTGACAATAACCGGCAATGGTATTACCAATACGATTATTGATGGAGATAGTTTGTATCGCCCATTCAACGTTGCTTCTGGAAAAACGCTGATAATATCTGACGTAACACTCAAGCGCGGACAGAACACAAACGGAGGTTTGATTTACAACGGCTCTGGAACTGTGAATGCAACCGATGTCAGGTTCACATCTATGACGGGTGGTTCGGCTGTATTTAACAACAACAACAACTCACTCGCAACGTATACGGACTGTCAATTTGATTATCTCAACTACGGTATTGCTGGTGACTACGGAAGCACTCCTTATCTAGCAACTGGAGTTGATTCTTGGTCTGGAACTGCTGACACAGTTTTCACGAACAGAACATATGTTTTGCGAGGACAATTTTCCAATAACTCTTATGGAATAATGAATTATCGTTTTACTAAAGTAGAAAATTCAACATTTAATAATAACACATGGGCTGCAAGTATCACGGGAATAAATCGTACCCAAATCACTGGCTCAACATTTAACGGTAATGGTGTTGCCATCTACCATAATTCATGGGTTCCTGTTGGCTGGAATGTTGGAACAGACTTCCGTTTTATTAACAACAATACATTTACAAACAATGGCACTTCTATTTATCTTGACGATGGTTACAATAACAATCGCAAGAACCCAGGTTGGTCAACGATAACCAACAACTCTTTTGACGAGAGTGGAACTTGGGTTACATATTATCTTTGGAACGGAACATCCAATGTTGGTGGAACTGTTGGTTTTAACGAAGAGACAACTTTGTTTACTCAATCAGCAAATGTTAGTGTTGCAACTACAACCACTACAACTACTAGCTCTACAACAATTCCTGGTTCAACTACTACGACTTCAACAATTCCTACAATAATAGAAGTACCAACAGGAACATCAATTCCAGAGACTCCAGTAACACCAACGCCTGTTGTACCTTTACCGGAAGAAACATTTATAGGCCCAGTGCTTCCTCCAGTAGATGAAACACCAGATTCGATACCTGATTATACAGCGCCAGAAGAACCTGTGATCATACCCGATATGCCAGATGCAGGTGAACCTATAACAACCGACGACCTCACAGACATTTTGGATATTGTGTTCGTTCCAGACGCATCACCAGAGGAAATGACCACAGTACTTGATGGGCTTCTTGATACCGAACTAACTGGCAAGCAGTTTGATGCAGTCATCGATGCAACTCTTGGTTCTTTTGACGAACCAGGCGCGGACGTTGGTGCTGTCATTGATTCATTCTTGGGAGCAGACTTGACCGATAGAGAATTCACAAAGGTTCTTGATGCGGTGTTCTCTGAAGATGTATCTACTGAAGTTTTTACCGAAGCACTAACAACGATGCTTGATGCCGACTTGAGCGACGCAGAGTTTGACAAAGTTCTTGATGCAGCATTCTCTGAAACCACATCTCCTGAAGTAATGGTTTCTGCACTTGGCTCACTATTTGATGGTCCAGCAAGTGGTGAAGATATTTCTAAATTCATGGGCGCGGTATTCGACGAAGATATTTCCGTTGAGGACACCAAGACTGTTCTTGGAGACTTGCTTGGAACAACCTTGAGCATGTCAGAAGCGGAAGCAGTATTTGACAATGTGTTTGATGCTGACCTATCGGATGCAGAAACTATTGACCTCATCGTTGATGTTTTGAAAGACGGTCTGACCGCAGACAATCTTGGTGCTGCTCTTGGTGCAGTCTTTGACGAAGAAGTAAGTAGTGAGGTTCTAATTGAAACCTTTACCGCCGTTTTAGGTAATAAACTGAATGCCGAATCAGTCGGTGTCATCGTAGATGTGTTGGAGTCAGACACAATTACAAATGACCAAGTATCACAAGTCGTTGACTTGATCACGGGTCAAGAGGGTGGCATCGAGGCAGGTCAGTCAGCTGAACTTTCGGCAAGTCCTAAGGTTCTAGAAAGCATAACCCCAGATCAAGCTACAGAAGTGTTTGCTGCCCTAGATGTGACAAACGTAACGCCAGAACAAGAAGCTCAATTGGCAGAAGCTCTTACTGATGCACCGCAAGATATTAAAGAAGCCCTTGAAGAAGAGGTTGACATCTATGGGGAAGGCTTTGACGACTATGTTGCTGTAGGTTCTCAAGTTGATGTAGGAGCTCGTAGAACACTTATAGCAGCCACTACAGCTGTTGCTGCAATAACGGCAGCTGGAGCTGCTACAGGCGGTCCTGGAGGCTCTGGAGGATCTTCTGGAGGAGGGAACTCTAGCGGTCCTAGCGGTACTAATAACAACGTAGCTAAAAAGAATGAAGAAGAAGAAATGGCTGGAGAGATTGCCGGCCCAGGAGATGATGAAGATAGTAATTTTACAAAAAATAGTATATTTAAATATTATATCAAGGAGGGTATAGAGATGAGAGAATTTAATTGGTTAGGTTTTGGTAAGAAATTGTGGGATATAACTGCTGGTCTTGCATTTACATTTGCAGGTAGCGTAGTTGTTTACTACACACTTTCTGGAACAACCCAAACGATTGCCTTAGCCTCAACCATAACTGCCTGTGTAGTACACTATGCACATCAGTTACTTAAAAACGACGAGGAATAATTATGAGCAGACTTCTTTTAGATAAAGAAGATGTTAAATTAGCTAGCGTTAAGGCTTCTGTTGAATTGTTATTGTCTGAAATAACAAAACAAAATAGAGAACTATTTACCCACCGAGAATTAGAAGACATGCTATTGGATATATATAATCTAACAAAGTAGTTTTTGGGGCCAGAACGTTTTTCTAAAAATGGATTTGGCCTCGAAAATTTTTTTCCATTTTTACCCTATAAGGGATTTTTAAAATAATAAACCATATGGTATAATTTAGTATGATTATTCCAGATGACATGATTATACACATCGCAAAAATATTTAATGGCGAATATAACATAGGCTATAATAACCCAAATCCAACTATATTAGATATAGGTGCAAATATTGGCGGCTTTGCTAGATGGGCAAATTATAGATGGCCTAATTCAAAGATTCACTGTTATGAACCAGTCAAGAATACTTTTCAAATTCTTGAAGCTAATACTTCTGATATTCCAAATGTTGAAATAAACAATGTGGCGATTGGAAAGAAGAAGGAAAAGAAAAAAATCTACTATGGAAAGAACAACATAGGAGAAGCTTCTCTAATTCAAGGTGTAGAACAAGGTGAAGATGGTGAAACAATAGATGTTTTTCCTGGATCAAAACTTCCTAAAGCTGATATAGTTAAGATTGACACTGAAGGCTATGAGGTTGAGATTCTCAGTGCAATAACTTTTCAACCAGATATTTTTTTAATAGAATATCATTCATCTGATAATAGAAGATTTATAGATTCTCATCTATCTGATTATATTCTTATATCTTTAGACATGAGAGATTATAATTACGGTATTGCAAAATACGCAAAGAAAAGTTTATTTACTTAAAGCTAACGAACCCAAATTCCTAAGCGTTCTAACTCTTCATCATTATCGCTGATAAAACGGTATCCATCTCTAATTAGGTGGGTATAATGAAAGTGAATATCAAAGTTTTCTGAATGTTCATCTTTCCATACTGGAATCATTGATGAGTTACCATATAAAAAATCTGGATTACTACGAAGATGTATTTCTATAAGTTTTCCATCTATAAATTCACAATTAATTGTTTTATACCTAAGTGGCACTAATCCTATAAACGGTGGAAGCGGATAAGTCTGCTCTGTTTTAGTCCAGTGAGTAAATCTTGCATATGGATGCACTTTATGCTTGGTGCCAATTACTGACAATATTGGTTCATACCCACGATAATCAATACTGATATGATCACCAGTAAATATTTCACACCAAAATTCTCCAGGGTGTAAATGATCAGTTCTATTTTCCAAATACTCAATACGGGCATTTTTGCCCATACCTTCTATATTCATAACTGGTCTTACGAAATACTCACCAGGAGATGGAACTTCAACTCCACTTGGACCACACAAGTGACCAGCGCGTCTTGCAATAATTAATTTATTAAATATCCAGAGATCTTCTTGTTTACAATTATTCCAGGCATCGCTTTCTAAAGACATCTTAATAATTATTCTTCGTCGTCTGGAATACCATTTCCATTTTTATCTTCTTTATTGCCACCAGTAGAAATCATTAATCCAGCAAGTGTTCCAGTAATGAATGTTGCAATGCTCGACAATACACTAAAGAACATCTTGTCATTTTCCGCTTGAGCTCCAATTGGTTGAGTAACGAACACAAGAGCGTAGATAACTCCAATAGTTGTAAGGGTCAAAACAGTTGCCATAACGCAACCTACTACAAACTTAAGGCGAGCGTCAAGCTCTGCTGGCGTTAAACGTTTTTTCATGGTGCGACTGTCTCCTGTGTCGTTGTTGTTTCGCTTGGATCGAATCCCAGTAAAGTTTCTGTGCAGTTTCCATCTACCTTGCATAATGGCGGATTGCACTCTTCTGTTTCCCAGTTTTCTGGGTCCTGACAAGAGTACCTGTAATTTCCATCGTAGCCACATGCGGATAAAATCAAAATTCCAGCTATTAAAGCTAATCTCTTCATTTTGCATCTGCGGCTTTTTTAGCACTCTTATCAACGCCATTAAATACTTGATTAATTTCTGCTACAGATAGTTTTCCATCATCAAGAAATGCCCTTGATAGACCTTCGACTACCGTGGCAACTCCAGCAATACCAGCCATAAATATAGCCTTCCAAAGAGGCACTCCAGCAATAGTGCCAGCTCCAATTACACCAAGACCAGACGCCGCAAAAGTGGCCACAATACGCATTATTATACTCTTAATTTGTTCCATACAATCCCTCCAGATGTGATATTATTAATAGTAACAGCATAAAAGGAGCACTTAATGCATCGCTTAAGGCTAATAGTCTTTTCCCTATTGTTTAAATTTAAATTAAAAAAAAGAACACCAAGCAAACAAGACCCTTTTATTTACTAGTATGAGTAAAAAACCTAAACTTAAATTTTTAAAAAAATGTAAAATGTACTACGATATAGCTAGTATAATTCCTAAAAAACCTGAAGATCATAGCAACTTTGCTGTTAAAAAAGATAGTCTATTTAAGCAAGATATCGATTATGTGTTTAATGAAAATGGTAATGTTGGCGATGACTTTGTGCAAAATCCAAATATCATAGCCATTGGCTGCTCCATCACTGTTCCGATAGGCATTCCTCATGGTTTATCTTGGCCTCATCTTATTAAAGACGAGCTTAATGAATCACTAAATGTGCTAGCCTATTCAGGAGCGTCGATTCAGAAAAATATTCATAACGTCACCCTGCATATGCTGAAATATGGAATCCCTAAAAAGATATATTTTCTACTACCAAGTTTAGATAGAGCTTGGATTCCTCAAAGAATAGAATCCCAAACACTTCCCAAGCTATCGTACAGATATATGAAAAACAAAGATTTATACGATATTAGCTATAACACTTATTATCAATTAAGTAATTTTTTTTGGATTGAAGAATCTAATAATTATATTTCAGAAACAAATCAATCTAATTTTTTATATAAAGATTTTTTAGATATAAGAAGAAGCATACCATTAGAATATGGTTTACATAATCAGATTAGTTCTTTAATGATGTTTTTTGCGTCATGCAAGTTATTAGGAATAGAGTGTTTTTATTATTCTTGGAATGGAGACTTTGATGAGGTTCTTAGTAAATTAAATACTTTTAATGATACAGCTATCTTTTCAAAAAATATAAGCGATTATTGTTATTGGAGAAGTAATGAAGAACAGATTGATTTTGATCAAAGTTACTTTTCAAACAACGAAGAGCATAAAAAATATTGGGAAAAAGGCTTAGATAAACCAGAGTGGAATGCACATCCAGGAATGTATACACATATACATATGGCTGAAAGATTTCTAGGGAGAAAGCTATCGCAAAAAACGATAGACAACGCAAAATGTTAATACTTGGAATTAACGATAGCGCGCATGACGCGGCAGTATCTGTTATTGATGGTAAAAATATTCTTTTTGCAGCGCACGCCGAAAGATATTCTAAGATAAAAAATGATTGGTATCTAAACCAAGAAATTATAGATGAAGTATTAAGCTATGGAAAACCCGATATTATTGCCTACTATGAAAAACGCTGGTTAAAAAATACTAGATTAAGATTATTTGGTGGAATTGGAAAAAGTTCTAAAATTAAATTTGATGATCTTTCTTTAGTAAAAGAAAAACAATTCCTTCATCATGAATCTCACGCTGCGGCTGGCTATTACACCAGTAGTTTTGATAACGCCGTAGTAGTTGTAATCGATGCAATTGGTGAATGGAATACATCTAGTATTTGGATTGGAGAAGGAAAAAATTTAAAGCAAATATATACTTTAAATTATCCAATAAGTTTTGGTTTATTCTATAGCGCATTTACAAAGTTAATAGGGCTTCTTCCAGGAACTGAAGAGTACATACTTATGGGTATGGCTGGATTCGGAAATTATAATAGGTATTACAAAAAGGTAAATGAATATTTTCCAACTTTTAAAAAACAAAAGTACAGTTACCATACTGGAATAAAAGACTGGAATGAACTAATAAATACAGATCAAGATAAATTCGATATTGCAGCCGCAGTTCAGAAAGTATATGAAGACAGGCTAATGGAGTTTATGAATTTTGCTAAGAAAAAAACGGGGAAGGAAAACTTAGTATTTATGGGTGGATGTGCCCTGAACTGCTCAGCAAATACGAAGTTATTTGATATCTACAATCAAGTATGGATAATGCCAAATCCTGGGGATGCAGGGAGCAGCTTGGGAGCAGCTGCTTTGGTTACTCGTCAACATTTAGCATGGGACAACGCTTATCTTGGTTATGATATAAAAAAGAATTATCCAGAAAAACAAATTATTCAATCTTTATTAGATGGAAAAGTTGCACCTGTTGCATGTGGGAAAGCCGAGTTTGGACCTAGGGCTTTGGGCAATCGAAGTATATTAGCTGACCCTAGAGATCCTTTAGTAAAAGATAAAGTAAATAAGATTAAAAATAGAGAACCCTTTAGACCCTTTGCCCCAGTCGTTTTAGAGGAGTTTGCTCAAGATTGGTTTGAGATGCCAACAACCAGTTCGCCATACATGCAGTTTGCCTACAAGTGTAAGCAACCAGATTTAATTCCATCCGTAGTTCACGTAGATGGCACTTCGCGAGTGCAGACAATAAATCATAAACAGAATCCAGGTCTTTATTCAACGCTTAAAAAATGGCATTCTATCACAGGGATCCCAGTGCTTTTGAATACAAGTCTTAATATAAAAAACCAACCATTATTAAATGATGAAAAAGATTTAGATAATTGGAATAAATATTATTTAAATTTAATTAGCTAACGCTAAATATTCTTGATAGTCCCAATCTCTTTCAATTGGAACTATCTTATTCTCATCATATTCTTCATCTAAAAGTATTTCAATACGCTTCTTTAATCTTGTTAATTCAGTTTCTGGAGAATCACACAATCCACCTTCATAAGCAAAGTTAAGTAGAATGAAGTTAGGAAGTCTTAGGGCAACTCTTCCATATTTATCTACGACAAACTTTTCAAAGTTTCCATACATTGGAGCCTCTTCTTGCTCCGGATTTAATTGCATGTATAGTTCATGGGGAGTTTTACCTGGATTTTTTCCATCACGATCAGGTATTGAAACCACTAATTCACTAAAAGGAAAAGTTACATTCCATTTAGACTTGGCATAGTCCTCAGCCATTTTACCATCAGTTATACCGCATTCATAAATTCCATATGTTACCTTTGGCCCACAAAAATCGTTAGTAGGCACAGCTACAACCTCGAGTCCCCTATCTTTATACTCTTGGTAAAGGTGCTCTATAATTCCAAACTGGGGCGCATTACCACAGTGGCCAGTAACATTGGTAATCAGCGTTACCTTACCCTTGAACTTAGCGAGCATGTTTTCTTCTCCGTCAACACCCTTAAGTTCAATATCATATATTGACTTTTGCTGATATTTCTTATCCATAGCTTTTTTCCTTTTTAAGTTAATGTTAATATAGTACCATAAATCAAGTTTTTTATTATTTATTTAAATCTGGATATAGATATTCTAGATTATTCTCTATTATTCCCCTAGGTGAAGACCCTGCATTCCAGGATTCTGGAAATAGTTTTTTTTGTTCATCAGTCAGCACCTGCCAAAGATTATGTATGTAACTATGCATTTCTATTAATTTTGGTCTAGCTAAGTGAGTTAAAAGATTCCATCTATTACCTGAGGTAATTTTATTCACAGAGTGTACGAAATGTAGATTTCCAGGAAACCACACTAGTTGTCCGGGAGTATGTTGAATTTCTATATCATATTCAGGGAAGCACAACTGTCCGCCCTCGTAATCATTATTGATATATATATTTGCAGAAAATTCTATTATTGCTGGTTCATATAAATGATTTGGTGAGTATTCTGGCATGAAGTCAATTCCATTTGGCCCCATTCCGCTCAGAATCTGTATGTCCAGGGCATAACCCAGTGCATAATGTTTGATGTCTATTAAAAGTAAACATTGGAACAACTTTCCTGCCAACCTCATAAGTTATTCTTTGAGCAACTTTATCCATGTACATTTGCAAAAGGGGGTGTTTATTAAAATGGTAATCTTGACCTAATTGCTCTTTACATTTTTTACCATAGTCACCCTTTGTATAATTGACATAATCTATCCCCGGATGCTTGTTATACCACCATTCTGGAAATTCTGGATCCTCTAAAGACTTAACACATAGAGCATGAATCTCTTTTACGTGCTCAGGTTCCATAAATTTTTCTATAACTACAATATTATTTGGATTACATAATTCTTTTTGCATAAAAAGCATCCTTTTTTAATTAAATTGATCCCCAATGTTTAAACATTAATGGAATATTATTTTTGTTAAAGTTATTTTTTTCGTGATTGTAAAATTGGGAATTTTTATCCACATAACCTATAGGTGTAGTTGAAGTAACAAAATTATCCCATAAATATTTAAGTTTAAAATTTGATAAAAAACTTTGAATAACTAATCGATTTCCTTTAGTTACCTTTTTAACTCCGTGTATATATCGGTCTGTTCCTGGGAAAAGTATTAGTTCTCCTACTTCTGGTTTTATTATTAAATCATAATCTGGGAAGTATATTTCCCCACCTTCGTAATTGTCATTTAAATAAGTCAACGCTCCATATTCAATAAATAGTGAAGAAAAATTATTAAATGGACTAGATTCAACAACAAGATCACCATCTTTTTCGCTTATGGAGAATCTAGCTTCACAGTCAGCATGAGGGTCTTGATATTCTCCGAGGATACCATTTCCTAATGCAGGTATTGGTAATTTCTAAAACATCTTCTCCAAAATTAAATTCAATACTTGACCTTAGTCTTTCTTTGTATTCTTTTACTAATTCCCATAAAGGCGATGGATACCCGATAGCTTCCATTACATTCATTTCATTATTTTTTTGAAAGAATAATGATCCATTAATATAGTTAGTAAAAATGCTTATCTCATCTTTGGATAAGAAATTTTTTATCCTATGTATATTATTTATATTAGCTTTCACTGGAATAGTCTTCTTTTTTTCTACTCGAAAAAGGCATTAGTGATTCTGGGATATCATGTAATGCTCCGTATTTTTCCACTACATACTTTTCATAATCTTCTACAATTGTAGGCATCCACCATTGGCCGTCTACAAAATCTGTTTCTTGTGGCTCATTAGGGTTTATCCCTTTTTCTGGATGCTCAGAACCTTGAGCGTACCAACCAAGGTAAGAGTATCTAGATCCACTAGTTACTTTATGAATTTCATGAGCGCCAAGATAATTAGCAGGCATCAAGAATATATCACCAACTGCTGGTTTGATATCTACATCAAAATAAGGAAGTGTCATATGACCGCCAGAGAATGAATACTCTTTAGATTCATCTTCACCTTCTACACAGTCATTAAAGTATATTAACGCACTAACAACATTTCTTGTTGCGTGTTCTTTTTTCGGTGGATTTTCATAAGTGTAATTAACGTCATTATCACAGTGAAAACCAAGCTTTGCGCCAGTATTATAACAAAGAACATGTCCAGCACTTTTCCACCAAATACACTGAAGTAGTGCGGGAAATATTTCTATGTATCTAATCAGAGCTTGATATAATGCTTCTTCGCATGTTTTGAAGAATGGATGATCCAATTGTTGAATTCTAATCGGAGCAATATCCATATCTTCCAGCTCATAACGAAATCCACCTTCATTAACTGCGTGACTTGGATTTCCATTTTCATCGTTGACAATTGTAAAATTTTTCTTTTTATATATTTCTTGGCGATTTTGCAGGTATGGAATAATTTCGTCTTGTGGTATATTTATAGCGTTCTTAAATAGAACAGCTCCACCACCTAAGTTGCGTATTTCCATATTTTTATTAAACATACTTGTAATTATAGCATATTAAATATGGCTACTTATTATCAGGTTCAACGCCAACGGACTTTAAAAAATTATTTTCTTTTTCCCATAAATTTTTAAAGAATAGATCATAGTCAATTGCAGATTCAGGGTCATAGACATATTCTTCTGGTTTTTCGGGGTCATAAAAATTTTCTTTATTCATACCATTTTCCTTTACGGCTCGATAAAGATGCATTCGCCGGGGCATTCCTCGGCGGATTCAATAACATCTTGTAGTCTATCGTCTGCGAAAGAGGCTAAACCAGCTGCGCCTTCTGGGTTTCCCACAGCGGCCGCATAAATCTTGTCCCCTTCTTTTACATACGCAAGACCATCTGGCATCATATGAAATACATCTGGTGCTATCTCTGCGCATAGTCCATCTCCAGTACATAGGTCTTGGTCAATCCATACTCTCATGGCTTAATAGTACCAGTGATCTCACAAGATCTATTTAGTATCTTGCCATCGTCGCTTTCTGGGTCTATTCCAGGGTACGGCGATGCATCTCCTAATGATCTAGTGGATATATCCGCATAAGTAATTCCCTTTTCTAATAATATAAACTGAAGGGTTTTTGTTCTTTTTTCAGATAGGTCGTTTCTATTAATATTTTGACCATCACTAGATGATCTACATACTACATTTAGGATTGAATAATATCCAGCTTTGTACTTATCGACATAAGTAGATACACATGCAGTTTCATTAAAAACCGGTATATCCTTGTCTTTCTGGTAAAGGACTAAACATGGGGGATCGGCAACTATAGCTAGAGTGCTGGTTACTTCAGGTGCAGTGTCAGTAACTTTTGCTTCAGGCCAAAAGATGTAAGATAAGATAGCTAGCATAACTGACATAACAGCTATTCTTACTATAGTTTTTCTGATGTTATTTATCATAAGCATTTTTCCTTATTTGTTTATTTAAACGTTGAAAATTTTTCTTGGCTTTTGTTTCTTTATTTTTCGCTGCTTTTATGTAATGATCGTATACATCTGTATACCAATAAGCTATAGCGGAAATAACTAAGCCAATACTTGTAGCAGCTAAGGATAGCACAAATTTATCTAAGAATACTAATGAATCTTCAGTAAACCTAGCTGCAGTTGATAGTATCGTGAGTAAAGAAAACAAAAAGACATTAATACCTAAAGTATCTTTAGCTGTAGATTTTCTATATACTTCAATCTCTTTTAAGTTATTAGATTGAGATCTTTTTTTAGATAACATTTTAATAGCATAAGACGAACCTAGCTGAGAACATACAAAGGCGTAAGAAAAAGACAGGATAATTGCAGAAGCTCTCTCTGCTCTTTCTGCCCAAGCATCAGCTCCAAATTTACCGGCAAATATATCTTTCCACAAAAGGAAGTCAAACACTAAACCTATGATAACTGAAAACCAAATTATCTCAGAACCGTAATCAGAAACAGAAGATGAGTGTGGAGCAAGCTGCTTTTCCGTCTCTTCGCTATCTACCTGAGCCTTTAAATATTCTTTATGGGCTTTATCATAATCAGATATGATAATTTTATTCTCTATAATTTCAGGAGTTTTAGTAGCTTCTAATTCAAAACCAAGCAGCGATGCTTGATTTTTTAAAGACTGATTTTCAATTTCAAGTTCTTTAAATTTTTGATCTAATTGCGGTATAAGTTTATTGAAACGCTTTTGATTACGTTTTGACAAAATTTGAATGTCATTTTTGTCAATAGGCGCTAAATTATTACCTTGATGTTCCATATTGTGAGTTTATTCTTCATCTGAATCTTCGTCGTCTTGAGAGGATCCCACAACTCCATCAGGTATAGCCGCCAACCTGCAATAGCCTCCCGGTTCAATCCTTTGTTTAACAATTTTACAAACTGATTTTGATTCATGAAGAATGCAGTTTTCGCAACGTACTCCAATTTCGTAATTCTCATTTTCCGATTCAGGAACGTATCCAACCCAAATTCCGTTACCGTCATTATTTGAAAGCTTGCCGTATTTTTTTACGATTGCTAATAAAGAATCAGCGAATTCTCTCTCAGCTGGAGCGACGGTGCCTTGCATGCGCTGATCTCTCATCTCATTAATATTTTTAACTACAGATTTTTGATAGTTAACATCAGAGAGCCAATAATTTTCCATGTTATTATAGTACCACTTCAACTTTTGGTATGCAAGTCCTTGTGCAGTACATAGAGTCTTTATACTCATAGAGTAGGCCTCTACCTACTTTGCTCCCACAGGTTGGGCAGGTGTGAAATACGCCTTTGTATGCGCCAATGTATTTGACTAACTTACCAAGTTTTTCTGGTTGATTTACTTTATTTGAAGAATTAACTTTTGCGGGCTTTTTCCCTGCCATAACCACCTCCTTAGTGTCGGAGGTATAGTAATAGCCTATCTGTTAATTATCTCCTTGTTCTTTTTCTATTGACAAAATAACCACCAGCTAATCCCAAACCAGCAGCAGCGGCAGCTGTTTTTTTATTAAATGAAACTAAATCAGTTGCTGTTTCTACGCCCTTGATTATGTGTGATGTTGTGCTACTGGCGGTAGAAGATTTTCCGGCTACAGCAGAAGCAATTTTTGTTCCACTTGAAGCGCCCGTTGCTCTTGCGCTAGATGATATAGAAGCTATGGGGCCATCTAATACTTCGTAACTTTCCGAAACAACATCATCTGCAAAACTATCAAAATAGGAATCATCAAAGTATCCAGCCGCATCCTTTAATGCGTATTCTGAGGCTTCGTCTACTGCAGGCTTAGCCATAGCCCTTGCTCTATTTTGTACTAATTTTTCTTGAGGCGTAAGAGGTCTACCAACATTAATGGTTGATTTAGCTCTTTCTTCTCGTCTAGCTATGTCATTTAATCTTGTTTCTTTTGCTCTTTCAATTTTTGTTAATTTTATTTGAGCTTGCGTTCTTGTTGGTAAAGCTGCAGTTTCTATTATCTCTTCACCATAGGCTGCGGCAGAATCAGCTTGTAGTCCCGATAGATACCCTAAAGAATCTTCTCCATATAATCCAGATATACTTACGGGAACTCGCATATCCATTTCAATTTCACCAAGAGCGCCACCAAAAATTGAATCTAGATTTAGTCCCCCATAGGCATCCATATTGCTCGGAAGTTTGCCAGTCTTTGAATATCTTTTTAATACATCTATTCTTCTGGTAAGATCTAAAAATTCTTCGACCCCTTCATCTACTGAGCGAAATTGACCAGTTATTGAATCATCAATACCAAACTGATCTGGTTGCATTCCACCAGGTAAAGTCCAATTCCTACGAAGTCTACTTTTTTCAGCTTTACTTAAACCTGAAAAAAAGTCCCATTCTCCACCACGTCCACCTCTATATTTTTGTCCAGATATAGTTGTTTTTGTTTCTAATTTTGGTGGAGGACTGATAAATCCAAGTCCCTTTTCTGCGAATTGGTCTTCAAGCGCAGCAGCTTCTTCTCCAGCACGTTGTCTAATGACCGCCCTTAGCTCATTAAGTTCTTTATCTGAAGCCATTTTAAATTTCCTAACCGACTTAATAATATATGCACAAGTTCTATATCCTATATAGTAACCGTTACTATATCCAATATGAGAGATCCGATTAGACATGGTGGACTAAATGACCCCGGTATTGTTTCTGGCGGAATTGTATCTAGTGGTAATTTTCGTTTAAATAAATTCCAACGTGCAACCGTTTCCGACCCAAGGGCCATAGATCCAAGGTTTAGGGGACCCGGCATGCGTCAAGCTAGGGTTGGAATTAAAGGTCTACAGAAGGTCGAATCAGCTGGACTAGGTTCAATAGTTACTCCTCAATCAGTATCTGCAAGAGCTGGAATGAGAGCTAACTTTAGTTGGCAGAGTCTTAATTTTAATAAGAACTCAAGATACAACCCATATACTTAATATGAAAAAAGTTTTAAAGACCATTGAAAATATGGTTGGAAAAATTGTACGGAAGAGTATTGGGATACATTATCTTTAATTTACTAATGCCTCGCTCTCAACAGAATATTGAAGACTTAAATAAAGCCTACAGGGAAAATCAAATATAAAAGCTTTATATTTTTGTAAAGCTTGCAATTATCGACGCTGCTTTAAAATCTGAATCATAAGAATTTACCTTGTAGTAAACTATATCTTTTATTGTTTTATCATTTTCTAATTTTACAAACATTTGTTCAAAATTATCTTTAATAAAATGATCTTCTTTTATAGATATAACTGCAATACCTTCTGATTTTAAGTAGCTTAATAAATTAACAAAATCATCTGAACCAAGATGGCCAAGGGTAAAAGTGCCGGAACTGATAAAGTAATCATAATAGTTTTGCAATAGCAACTTTGGATCAGTTAGATTATCTGTTATCAGCCAGTCATAAACCGGTGCAAAATTCTTTTTTCTTTTTAAAGAAGCTATTCTTATCATCGAAGAAGATATATCCACTCCTTCAATCCAAAGATCTTCATTAATAGAAGAGAAACTTTTTCCCAGTAGACCAGTACCACAGCCTATGTCTAATATCTTATCCCTTTTTTCTTCTATGTGATTATTGCCAGAAATAGTATCAAAAAATATTTTAGCTACTTGATCAGGTAAAATATAATTTACATCTCTTGTATAATCATCATATTCATGAGCCCAATCGTTATAAAATCTTTCTAGATCTTTAGGACTTTGATAGGAATAAACTGTATCTACATCATAGTCATTGGGTGTTTTCATACTTAGAATGTGTGCACCCAAGCAGAAAACTCTTCATCTGATTCTCCAAGGTTTTCAAACTCTATTGTGCCAGCTTCTTCAAACTTTCTACGTAGCCATGCACCGTTTCTATCAAGTAGCCCAAGCTTACTTACGTTTGGAACAATCTTTGCGGCAAGCATCTTGCGTATCCAGGCTTGCGCCGGATCGTTAAGTAGGAATGGAGCTATATCTTTTGTTTTAACTCCCATTTTTTCGTACACCTCTTGTTGTAGTACTCTTTCTCCAACTTTAACACTGGCTTCATAGGCAAATTCCTGGCGCTCCATAATTTCAGCATCTGTCATTTGAGCATATACTTCTTTTAGTGTAATTACACCAAAGGAAATATGGCGGGCTTCATCTGTCATTACGTTTCTAAGGAGCTGCTTCAATAGAGGTTCCTTCGTCAGTTCACGCAAATATGCCATTGATCCAAGGCCTAGACCCTCAACCATGATCTGCATACCGAGGTATGTCATGTCCCAACGGCTGTCAGAAATTGTATCATCTACAAGACTCTGTATGTGCCAATTAAATGGCAATGTGCCACCAAGCTTTTCATTACCATACTTTGCAAATACCTCAACATGTCGAGCTTCATCTACGACCTGAGTTGCTGCGTATAGTTTTCCGTCATACCATGGACAAGTCATTACTTGCTTAGAGGCGCACAATAATGCTGCCTGCTCTCCATGAATAAACTGAGAAATTAACCACTTCCTACTTTCAAGACCAAACTCAATCCATTCTTTTCTACCCCATTTTTCAAGTGGGCTACCAACATAAACCGATAGATCTCTACTAGCACCAAATCTAGCATAATCTTCTAATAGCGTTTTTTCTTGATCAACAGGAATGGACCAGTCTAAAGCTGTTTCTCCATTCCATTGATTGTTCTTAGCTTTTTCATAAAGCTTTCTTAACTGGGTATGTACGAGCGAATAGTCCCAGGTCAACAGTGCGTCAAAATTTGTTTTAACCACATGATTTACGGCGTTAAAATCTACATCCGGGGCATTCATTATCGGATCCATATCCTTGATCTTGATATTCCCAATAAATTCTTTATAGGTTTCTTCTGTAATCATCGTATTCTCCTTAAAAATAACCTTATTTAAATGTATATAATTTATAGTAGTGCGTTTTGCCTATAGGCTAAACCATCAGCTGTAGGAACTTGGTATTCTGACCAGTCCGGACTTATTGTTAAATTTTCCTTTAATGGTCTAAAGTTAGCGCTAATAACTATTCTTTTTTCATCGCTATAATGACGATTTGTCATGTGGTGTACAAAAGAATTAAACAATGTTAACATTCCGGTTTGGGGTTTTATAGAAGTTGCATTTTCTATTGTGTTACAGTATTGTGTTAAGAATATTAATTCTGCACTTCCAGATGGGGCATTTACGTAGTAAGATATTGAATAGTAATCTAATGGAAATAATTGATTATTAACTTTATGAGTATGACCAACTACAGATTGACCACGTTCAAGAGTGAGTGTCCAAACCGAATCCATGATCATTTCTTTTCCGAGTATAGAGTTAACCGTCTCAGTAATCTTACCTAAGAGTTTAATGCATTCTGGTTTTTCAAATGGGTAATATCTATCTTCATAAAAAGTATGTGCGGGGTGAGGATCTTTTATATCTGGAACTTGACCTGAAAATTCTTCTATTTCTCTTGCTACTAATTCGTTGTCTATTCCATCGATCAAGCATGTGTGTACATCTAGTGAAATTAAATTAACTTTTTTATTCATAATTTATTGTTTAACTACTATTGTTAAACCAAAGAATAGTGGAACGTGATACATTCTGCAGTCTTTTCTTAATTTTATTTCCTCATGATATGCAGCTGTGGGTGAAGCGACAGTGTCATTTTGATATAAGAATATGCTGTCCGAAGAATTTTGTATAATCAAAATACCATTAGTGTTTAATCTATCTAAGTAAAAATCTGGACCAACAAATGGGTTTTCCATTTCCTGTGACCATCCTATGATCATATCAAACATATAGGCATTGCAATTATCTTTTTCTAAATCTTGATGACTAATGACGGCATGTTCTATAGGGGCATATTCTTCTTGAAATTTTTTATACAAAGATGTTTTTTTATTATTCAACATATATATTTTAGAGCCATAAATATCTTGAAATGGCTTTAACTTATACGTATCTAATCCACCAGATATACCTAGTATATGTTTTGGTTTACATACATCCGCTAAAAGCTGAGTTACCAATAATGGCATCCATTGAGATTGACCGTACGAATCAGCTAAATTTGGTCTTGGATAATGAATAACAAATTCATAATCACTTGCACCACCAGTAGCTATATTTCTTTTGTCTATTTTAATAGTGTTCCATAAATAGTCAGCAATAGCTACGGATTGAAAACCATCATCTTTTGATGCTTGGGTCGTAAACTGTCTCCAGTCGTATGCCCAATTGGTAAAATCAAAAGACTTTTTAGTTTCATATCTTTTATCATTTGTCATTTTTTACCTCATAAAGTGCATACTGTATACTAAACCAACATCTTCTTATGCCCCTGCATAAAACAATATTTTGTTTTTTTATATACTCTTGCGCAGCAATGTTGTAATCGGGATTACTGTGCTTATAAATATATCTAGATCTAACTAGATTTATGGCTTCATCTATTGAAAAATTATTAAATTTATCTTCATCTATTCCAAGGATATATAAGAACGACGCTAAATGTTGAGAATTTATTTCTAAATCTTCTAAAGAATTATAACTACTCTTTATCTTTGTCATCGGTTTCTTCCTCTTTATACATCGCAACTCCCTGACACATACTGACTGGTTTTCCCGCAACATAGTATATGCCAGTAGCAGAATCCCAATCCATTGTTTCATTGTCCCAATCTGGAAGATCCGTTATAGATTCACCTTGTCTTTTAGTTATATCTAATTCGTTATCGAATTCGCTTTGTTCACCAATACTACTCATGATTAAACCAACTTTTTATAACTAATTACTTCTTCAAATAAACAATTAAACGCTTGATGTTGAGGAGTTTGTTCATCAAATGGATTTTTAGAATTTTCGTTTAAACTTGTATGATCTATATTTAAAAGCAAGCTTAATATATCTATAGATTTAGCCAAAAACATTTTTGCTTCATTTTTAGCTTTAGCTTTGTCGTATTGTCCTAGTTCCATTTTTCACCTTTACATTCTTTGTTTATCTTATTGTAGCACAAAAGAAATTACCACTGCCACTTTAATGGACTGGTAAAGACACCGTACTCTTGATTAAAAACATCTCCTACATTAGGATATTTTCCGCGAAGATTATTTTCATAATCATAACAACGTTTAAAGCGCACATTTGGATGATTTAATTGATTGGTATAATACTTTTCCCAGTCTTCAATTGAGCCCAATAACGTTGTTGCATCGGTATCATTTAGATTTTCTTCACAGTCTTCTAAAATTAAAATAACAACATTCATTTTATTTATTAAAGCGTAACTTGCCATAATGAGAACTGGCTTTCTTTTAAAATATGTTTTTTGTAAGTATAATCATATCACATTATACAAATAGTTATTAACTTTGCGAATCTATTTTGTTTACTTCATTTATTAAATTTCTTTCTCTTGTCCATTTATTCATTAAATCTTTGGATTTTGAAAAAGATCCTTGAGAGAAAAATCTATCTCCGCTTGTAACTGGAAGCACTTCGTGCGCAGCATCTTCATTCCCCACATCAGACCATACAAGAAGCGAATTTGCTAAAGGCTTAAATTTAAAACCGGTAACCGGCATGTTAAACTCACCACCTTCGTAGTCATCATTTATGTAATACACAAAAGAAAAATTTGTTCCTGTATTTTTTTCAGCTAGAAAAATTCCATCACAATGCAATTTCATATGACTCCCTATTCCAGCGTGTGACAACCAAGGTCCATTTTCTCGATATGTTATATCTCCCCATATATTAAAAATTATTTCTTCAGTTTTATTTTGAATACCTTCCAAAATATCATAGACTTGGCCATAAGTAGGTATAGCCATAGATATTTTGTAGTTGTCACCGTGTTTTGTATCATTGGGATATGGCTCTTCTGTATCGCCATTAGTGAATGAAACATACTCTTCATCTGTCATTAAAAATGAGCGTTTAAATTTTAAGTTTAGCTTTGAATGCGTATACTCTTTCCATCTAACTGGTCCTCCATATCCAACGAACTCAAAGTTATCTTTGTTTTCTCTACAATATTTGTCTATGATATTTCTTTCATCATCTGAAATAAAATTTTTAAATATAGTTATAATTGGGGTATATTCTTTTTTCATATAGATATATCTGGTCTGTAATTTGGATCTTCTTTTGCTTTAATATTATTTGTATAATTGTTTTTTGCTTTTTCAAATCTATCTTCAAGGTTATCAAAGTATTGATTTGATTTTAAATCTATCAAAGTTCCATCTATAGCAGAAAGTAGTGGCATCACATTTTCGTATAATGAACTTAATAACGTATAGCTTTGCTTAGAAAGCTCATGCCATTTAATTACTTCTACACACAAATTTTTAATTTGCTCATTTAAATTATCCGGGAAAGACTCAATAGATCTAATTGTATTTAACCATTTTTCGTTATTCTCTAAAAGGATTCTTTTTTCTTCATCCCATTTTTCAATTGATTCATCATTATTTTTCATTTAAACCCTTATCATTTCTTTATAGCAAAGAAGCCTTGAGATACAAAACGACTACCAGACAAAACCGGTAATACCTCGTGCATCATATCTTCATGAATGGAATCCGTAAACATAAGAAGAGAATTTGCCTTAGGTTTGAATCTAAAACCCATCGCCGGCATGTTAAATTCACCGCCTTCATAATCGTCATTTATGTAATAAATTGCAGAGAAGTCTGTTGATACATCTCTATTAGCTATAAAAGTTCCGTCACAATGCAAATTCATATGATCCCCAATTGAAGTATGAGTTAACCATGGACCACTTTCTCTAAGTGTTTGATGTCCATAAATATCTAAAATTATTTCTTCAGTTTTATTAAGCATGCGTGTTAGGGTTTGGTATATCGATCCATGCATTGGATTTTTTGTAGGTATATCCATATACATTATGTAATTGTCACCGTGCCTGCTATCTTCAGGATATGGTTCTTCTATCTCACCATTGGAGAATGAAGTATACTCTTCTTCTGTCATTAAAAATGAACGTTTAAATTTTAAGTTTGGATTTTTTGAATGCGTGTATTCCTTCCATCTAACTGGAGATCCATACCCAACAAACTCAAAATTATTTTTGTTTTCTCTACAATACTTATCTATGGTTTGCCAATCATTTTCTGAAAGAAAGTCTGTAAAAATAGATATTCTGGGTTCATGTGTTTTTTTCATTGTATTTTAAATCCTCTGAGTTTGTTTAAAAATAAAATCATGCTGTTTTATTGGCGTCATAAAACGGTTTTTCAAACCCTACAATAATTTGATTAAATACTCTTTCTCCTATTTCAAAGCCAGGAGTATAAGAGTGTAGCATGCATCTATTGTCAAATATAATAACATCTCCTACATCCCAAGTCCACGCATACCAATTATTTTTATCATCTAAATAATTCTTAACCCAGGAGTTTAATTCATCAAACCATATTGTGGACTCACCATGCAATTTAATGCAAGAGGCGTAACCGGGCCAGAATAGTATTGTTTCTTTGGTTATTGGGTGAGTTCTAAATGGGGAAAATACGCTAAAAAAATTCTTTATTTTAGCTTCTTCAGTTTTTAACTCCATTTCTAAAACGGCAGGCGTTAATTTATATTTATCCGTTTGCACTTTAGTTTTAGGGGGAGCATCAAATCCAAATTCTTTACCAGATGAAGATATATGATTTTCTAGATATTGTCCTATTAATTTATCTTTAAATTCTTGAGGACAGTTTTCATACATTTTAGTTAAATCTAATAAAACTGTTTTACCAAAACGATTATCACAATCAAAAGTAGTCATATGCATTGATACAACCTGCATGTGCACTTTGTCATCTAGCGAATTGTCAGACTGGTCGAGCACTGCCTGAATATCAAGGTGCATAGACCATTTTTTATATGATTCTATTACATCTTCATCAAGAGAAAGTTTATTTGGTAGATGTGCGTCTCTATGTGCGTGGTCGATAACCCAATAAAATTCTTTATCATCAACTTTTTCATTTCTTTCTTTAATAGTAGAAACATTTAACATCATTTCTTCATGTTCTTCTATTGTTGGGTTTAGTTTTTTAAATCCAATTAATTTATCTTTAATCAATACTTCCGCATAAAGTTCTTTATTTGAAATAATATCTTTAACTGAGATATTTTCATATGTTGGTAAATCCATATATGTTGGTAAATCCATAAAATCGTTTCCTTTAAGACGTATATGAAAAAAACTACTTAGCTTGTAATGAATTTAGATAATCTTTTCTTACCCTTTTATAAAATCTAAGATCTACATTCCCTGTAGCGAACATATCGACTAAATCCATTAGATCTTCTAGTAAGTTCTTTTGTTTAGTAATCCTACTGTTCAATACAATATTTTCCATCTTCAAATGATCAACCGTGTGTTTATCTGTAATTGTTTCCATTAGTATTCAATACCTTTGAGCTTTAATAATTCTTTTTGAAGTTCATTATTCTTATCTCTAAGAGACTTTATCTCAACAGCTGCATCATAGAAAAGATTAGCATAAACCATAACTCCATCTTTTTTACCCTTAGCTATTTCTGCTAGAGCAACTAGCGCTTCTAATATATCATCATTTTTTTGCAACAGATTTACGCGGCCTTCCTATTGATTGTTTGCCCTCTGTATTAGTTTCCTGCACAAACCAATGATAAGGAAATCCGGTATGTGGATCAAAACGTGCTGCAACAGCAATTGCTTTAGTTGCTATTAATTTTGCATGAGCTGTAGTCATTTTCTTTTTGCCAACAAGTGCCTGCAATGCTCCCAAAGCATAAGAGCTGCCACTCCCTAATGCATAGATTCCACTAGCATCAGAAGCCCAACTATAATCACCGTCAACTACGTAGATAGAACCATGTATAGAAACTAAAATCATAGAGTCATGTTCAGCGATATGCTTCTTATCTTCATTGCTATCTGGCAAAGCATACCCTTGTTGCTCAAAGCATTCGCGCAACGCAGGAATAAACTTAGCAGTTATAAACTCATCTAATTTTTTTCCTCGAAGATTAGGAGGTGGAGTTGGTGGTTGAAAAACGTGGTGTAGAATATTGATTGCACGCATATCTCCAGCTGCTCCTAATAAATACTTTCCATTAATGGCAACTTTGCAGTTACCTTCTTTTAAGGTAAAGATTTGAGAAATATAACCAGAGTTGTCTATGTCAGATATTCGTGAATCCACACACACGGCCGAAAAACCATCGCCTTGTATAGCAATAATAGTTGTCATAGGGATCCCTCTAAAATATACTTAGAATAAGGAAGTAATTATAGCAGACATTACAAGATTGGAGCAAGCGCTTTAACTAAGTATTTAAAAGAAGGCCAAGTTCTTTTAATAAAATTAAGAATTAAATTAATTGTTTTCATATTTATCCTATTCTTTTAAATGATTTAATTTAGTTTTTAAATAGAATAAATGTATTAATTTAAATTACATTCTCCATAATGAAGGAGAGTGATTTTCTTCTACTTGTTTTTTAATATCTATATCTTCATATAATCTTATGATATGGACACAAGGATCTTGTTCCCATAACTCTTCTTCTTCTTTTACAGAAAGCGGCAATCCGTCATGGGTATAGCAAACAGTAGGCCCGCACCATCCTTGTTCAATCCCAATTTTAATCCACTCATCAAAAGAAATTTCTTGCGGATTCATTAATCTGCTCCTATTGAAAGGAGTTTCGCGCTCTGCCGAGCTTTCTGAATAAATGGGAACGACATAGATCTACGCTTTGTGCAGAGGTGCATAGGAACCTCTATAACGCCCACATTGACCTTAAGGGTAGCATCACAGTGGTCACATAGCCATTGACTCGGTGCAGGAATATAGAACTTATACGTTCTATCAGAATCTTCAATAGTCTTGGCTGTTTTTACTACAGGGCTATTCGTGTGTTCAATTTCTTCTTGGGCGTTTATCTCAGCACATTCAGGGCAGAATATTGGTTTTCTACCCCTAGCTCTTTCTCGTTCCCACTTTTGTTCACAACGTGCACATTCTAATTTTTCTTTCATAACTACCTCAAATATTGGTTAAACGCATAGTAAGGCTATTATAATACAGATAAAAGAATTTTAAATCAACTTGGAGAGCTCATCTTCAGTTGGGCTGATCATAGATATATCTACAAGATATCCATCTGTAAATTTTAATTTATAAGTTAAGTAAATCCAATTTCTTTTAATATTTGGACCACTAACCCTGCTTAGATATCCGTTTGCTCCTACCCCAAGATACTCTCCAGTATCCAATAGGTTGGAATCATCAAGATATACAACCATGTCAGCTTCTATTATTCCATGGTAATCAATTAATTCTTCAGGGCCCACTGGTTCTGTTTCAAACCAGCTGCCTGGAGTTAAATACAGTCTATTGTCCTTAGACACTCTATAGTTATCTAAAGTACAATTTAATTCTTTAGTCTGAAAAATGTTTTCTTCAAAAGATCTTTTGATAATTGGAATAATAGATTGAGGAATATAATCAGGAATTGGCAATTCGCATTCTATCTCAACGTAATCATACATTCCCATTATTTGTTTTCCTTAACTTTAAGAACTTGATGATAATAGTTTTTAGCATAAGAATTTATTTTATTTTTATTCTTATCTCTATACACCTTGAGTCTTTGCCTATAAGCAAAAACGCAAATATCACACCTACATTTATGGTCTCTATAATACTTATCAGAACCATGAGTTGTTGGTTTGTTTGCTTTTTGCTCAAGAGTACTTTTAGCTATATGGCAAGTATTACACAAAGCTTGACATTTGGCAAGTTCGTAATCTCTTAATTCTTGAGTCCTTGTCCAAATACGATTGATTTCATATTCTTTAGTAGAAGGATCAATATGATCAACTTCTAAATTATCCCAAGTTCCACAGCTGACACAAGGGCCATTGTCCGAAAGCCATTCTTGTCTTCGTTGCTGCACTCGTGTTTTTATTTTTTGATATCGTTCTGACATGCTGTATCCTTTTGGAGCGGGTAGGGAGAATCGAACTCCCACAAACAGGTCGGAAACATGTTGGTCTACCATTAACGTATACCCGCACTAACAGGTACAGTATAGCATGCTGTTTCTCTTTGTATGCAATCCTTAGGACCCAAAAAAGAATTGATCGCTTCTTTTCTGACACTTTAGAATGTATATATATTTTATATCAGATCAGAAGCACTAACAGATAACGCTCCAAAAACATCCAATGCTATTTTATTAACATCATATGGTAAACATAAATAAGGATTTTGAATTCTTGTATAGTAAGAAGAATCATCAACAAGAGAAAAACTATTATCCCAGGCAGCTAAATAAGAATTATGCTTCCTGTTCTTTCTGCTTTTCTTCGCCAATTTCTTCACCTTTGCTATAAATGATGACTGAAGATTTACCAACTCTGGCTACAACTTCAGCTTCATATTTGTTTCGAATATTAGTATTAAAATAATTTCCAAGAGATGGAGATGAAATTAAACGGTTGTACACTTCCATCTTAACGGACTTATACAACCAAATGCTTCCAGATCCAAAAGTTACAATAAGAGAATTTGATTTTTCATCATAAGCTAAATGCTTGATAAATGAGCTATCTACAAAAAATTTTTCATGTTTTGTCATTTGCGCCTCCGGTACGATTTGAACGTACGACCTAAACATTAGAAGTGTTTTGCTCTATCCAGCTGAGCTACAGAGGCTAAATTGATCTGTGTGGGGTGTATGGATAATTATACCTTATGGAAGTCTGATCATCAATTAGTAGGTTCATTTCAATAACATTTTCTTTATCTTTAACCTGATAAAAGAAACCATTATTCCAATAAGCACCTTCTACAATATATCCTTTTATCTTATCTAAGTAGCCAATCTCTTGCCAAAAGTTGTTGCTGTCCATTCTGTATCTAAATACACCCAATGGAGCAGACACCCAAATAGTAGGGCTATTCGGATCTAGCTGAGTTAGAAACACTTGCCCTTGACTACTGGTAAATAATTTAGATAAATGAGAAACAATATCAGAAGAATAATCCCTTGTAGAGTACACATGCCAAGGCTTATATAAAATATAATCTCGTAAAAAGAAATAGGAGTCTTTAGCGTTAAAGCTGGAGTCTTTACTACCTATACTATCTACGAGATTATGTATCATATTAAGAGTTATTCTCTAAAATTTCCTGATGCGCGCCTTCACTTAAAATAAGCTTAACGTATAGCATCCTGTGCTCAATTGCAGTTAAAAATCTTACTGCACCCATTCTCCACTTATTTGATTCGATAAAGTGTTTGTTCATTTCAACTTTATTTTCATCAGTCAATTCAATAACTTTTATTTTATCTTTTGATTTCTGAGAAGCTAATTGAAACTCTACATCTTTTCGTATGATTCTTAATTGAAACATCCATAAATTTATATTATTTAATAATATAGAAGATTCTTCTTCAGAAGTTTCATTTTTTATATCTTTTAAGACTAAAGCATTAAACTTCTGCAGTTGATCTTGTGTTAAGTTCTCAAAGTATTCATTAGACCATATGTCTGTAATCATGATATTTTTTCTTCCTTATTTACAAAGGTATGTGCGGTTTTTATATCAGATAAAAGATGATCAGAAACTGACTGACCTGCTTTTAGAGCGTATGCTGGAGAATATGTGGTTATAATTGGCCAGTAACCTAACCAGTTTATGTTACCACGGTATTCTTTAATTTTGATTTCGGAACCAAACAGTGTGTATGCGGGAAGAGATCCTAGTGTCACAATCAATTTAGGATTTAAAAGTTGAATCTCAGTATGTAAATAAGGAGAACAATTAAATATTTCTTGATTGGTAAATTTTCTTTTTACTGGACATCTATTAACGTAAGTTAAACAAACTTTAGTAGAATCAAAGCCAGCGTCCTTTAAGAACTTTAAAAATAAACTCACTACTTCTTGCTGCATATTAGGCGAATCTATTACGAACAAAACATCTGGATTAGTTACATTCCATTTTGGAAGTTCTGGGCTAATAGATCCGACATCACACTTGTTGCAGTTCTTTGTAACTGTATGAAAATCTTTGATCTTGTAATTAACTTTCCTAGAAAGAAGTTCAGAACGAATATCTTTAAAGAGAGTAGTTAAAGCAGAATCGTGAATTAAACCAGTTAAGTTTTTATAAACGATTTCTAGAAGCTCTGTCTCCATAAAACCTAAGTATAATCCCGATTTAGGAATAAACTTAGACTCCCCCGGAGACAGAGCTTCTTCGATCAAAGAATTCAGTTCAGCTTCGCTGAATTCTAAATCCATTAGAACTGGCTAGGAACCGAATTAAATTCTTCAGTTGAAGAGCCAGCTGTAGTTGTTGCTGTTGCGGTTCCAGTAGCTGTAGCAGCCTTTGGTGCACCGCTGCTCATGATATAAGAAACAGATTCAGCTACAACAACAACGCGTGAACGGTTATTGTTATCTTGCTGCCAACGTTCCTGAACCAAACGTCCAACTAATTGAATAGACGAACCCTTCTTCATTTTGCCAGAAGTTATCTGAGTGTGCAAGAAAGAAGCGTTCTTAGTTGCAAAGTCGCTACCATCTTTAAGGTAGTACACTACGTCAAAGTAACCTGAATTATTCTGACTTCCTTTTTCGGAACCAGCATAATCAACTGCCATTCTGAACTTTGCAATTTTGTCATTAATAAGTTCTGGATCAGAGACTACTCCGCCAGTAAGGCTTATCACATTCTTTGGGTCTATCATGTTTTTCTCCAATAGTGGTTTATGTGTTTTGGTTATTTATTTTCCTCACCGTCAAGAACGGTTTGAAAGTTGTTAATTATTTCTTGCAGATAAAGTATACAATACTTCATTGCTTCAGTAGGTCCGACTTTTGTAGATAAATGATTGTAGAGACTTATAAAAATACTAAATATTCCAGATTTTAATTCTTGAATATTATCAGTAGAAGTCGTTTCATCTATTATTGGAACCAAAGAGTTCTGCTGTTGATCTGTATGTTCATCATTGGACATTATTAGTGTTCCTTCTTGATATTACATTATCAATCATTTCTCCAAGAAACTTTGTATCTCTGTAGCCTTTATCATAAAGGATAGAAATAATTGGTTTAGGATCAATTAAATTATAAGTAATTAATTGCAAATTAAAAATATCATTTAAAGTATATATTCTATAACTATTCATATCCCTTCTTGGCTCAGGATACTTATTGCTTTTTTCTCTATTAGCAATAGTTAAAGAAGAAACATTTAAAATGTGAGCAACTTCAGATCTAGTAAATATTGGTTCTGATGTTTTATTTTTGGCCATTTTTTAATACCTTTTTAAAAGTTTATATGACTCTATATAGTAGCATTAAAATAGGGTAAAATCAAATTAAGCAGTTTTTAAAGATTCAAATGCTTTAAGAAAAGTTTGATCAAGACTCTTGTTTCCAGTATCTGGAGAATCGCCATCTTGCAAAAGAGCATAGATCATTTGACGATACGTTTGAGATTCTCTATACAAATCTGAAACATCAATACTTTCAGCAGGGTCATCAGAATCAGTGTCCATATCAAAACGATCTGGATCATATTCATAATAGTATTGTCTATCGCTTTCAAAGGTTTGAGTCAAAGAAGGATTAGGCCAATCGAGATCTAAAATGCCGTTTAAATCTAAACGCTCCCAGTCTCCTAAAATAGCTCGAACATGAGTTGGAGTTACTCCTCTGTAATAGCTATGATTATCAACATTTGTTACAATTGAATAACTAGTTAAAATTTTAATAGGTTTTTTCTGCCTAACAACATGATAAAAGTTTTCAGTTAAATCATGATTAAAGCCACTGTTCCAAATCCAATCATAGGCAGATGCAATAATGCCAGAAAGATCCTTTGAGTAGCCATCTACATCATTCATGTTATCATACATTGGCCTACATAATAATCCATTTGTAAAGAAATTAGGAATTGGCGGCATATAAATATTTTGTTCCGGAGAATGTAAAGGAGACTTCATAAAGTACATTCGAACAGAATTACAAAAATACGTATTAGGATTATAAGTAATTACATACAACTGCCAAGGAATAGGTATTCTGTAAATATGAATTGGAGTATCATCTTCTAAGTTGCTAACATTTTGAGGAGCATATTGAACTACTTGATAAGAAGGAGGGCGCTCAAAAACAACAACTCCATTTGAATGATACTTAATAGCTGGAGGAAGAATATCCGAAATAATTTCTTTTTTATTATTTTCAAGAAGAGATTTAATGAATCCTTTATTTTTACTTAACTGTTCATTTGAATTAAAATTGTAATCCATATTATAAGAACTGTAACTTAAAGATAGATCTACAACTGGATCTTCGTTCCAAGGTGTATCATTCTCATATGAAATATAAGAATATTTAAATTTGTTAATCATATAGTAATCTCTTCTTTTTCAGGAATTTGAACAATTTGATTAAAGTCAAGTTCAATTCTTTGAGTATCACCGGAATGTTCAAGAATATTATTTGCAATAATTTCTAAAGAAGATTTAATAAAAGAAGTAAATAATTCTTTATTATTTTCAATTAAGTTTCTTGCTGTATTTTCGCACATACTTCTAGAATAAGCAGAAAGAAAATTTTCACCTGCTTCAACAGAAGTTATTACTTCTTGCCTAAGCAAATCTTCTATAATAAGTTCTTTTGGAAAATTAACTGTGATATACCAATCAGGACCATTTTTAACATAAGAAGAACCAGATAAATAGATAGAACGTACAAGAGATTTAATTGATTCTTTTTCGTTTATTGGATTTTTATCATCTTCAAAAATATTTCTAATCTGATAAGACTTTATACGATCTTGATCCCTGTACAAAGCAACGGCTTCTAAAACTTCTGGCAGATCCATTAAGCTCCAAGTAAGGTAAGCGTTCTTTATTTTTGTTGCTTCTCTAGCTCGAACTTGTTTAGTGTCTCTAATTTTTACTTTTTTGCTAGCAATTCTAGCAGCTAAATCTGGATTATCTAAAGGGTGGTTTGTAAATTTGCCAATAGAATAATTGCAAATATAAGAAATAATCCCGCCTCCTAAGTCTAAATTCCAACCACCGTTAAAGTAATCATTTACTAAATAATGATATACTTCGCTAACGTTTTTAGGATTTAAATCTTCTTCAGAAACTGCATGTGTAAAATTAGCAGTAGTTTGACCTAAGCAAATTTCTCCAGAGTAATGAAAGTTTGGAGTCCATGGAGTAATAAGCAAATCGTCAATAGAGGACAAAGGACCATCATTGTAAAACATTTTTAAAGAAGGATAAGCTGTTGATTCAGTGGGCATTGTTAAGATAGAAACAGTCCAAGGAATCCAAACTTCACAAAGAACAGAAGCTTCTTTCTTAACTCGAGCTGCTCTTGCACCAGTTAGTCTAACAGATGTTTTAAAAGGTGGGCGCTCAATTACATAAGTATTATTGCGAATAGCTCTTATTGCAATTGGCATAGGAGGACCTGTTAAGTCAGCAATATAATCAGCCCCCTGCTGAACAGCTTTAGCAAAATCGCTGTAATAAAAATGATTACTGTTTCCAAAAATTTTAAAAGTAACAGAGTCTATTCTTCTAGGATGATCAGAATCATTATCTTTAGATAATCTGACCTGCCAAGCATCCAGTGCAACAAGATTGTGATTATTACTTTCAGATTGCTTGAAGTACTTTAGTGTTTTGATCGACATGAGAGTCCTTAAAAAGTAAATTAGAAATATAACTATTCTTTGATTTTATATTAACAGAAACTGAATTAGGATTAGAAACTGTATAAGAATAAGTAGTTTCTATATTATAGTCTTCTCTATATGAATCTAATACATGATTAAGCTTAGTCAAAATCTCTTCATACAGATTAGATTTATCTTTTGGAAAAGATACTGAATCATAACTTAAAGTAGAAAATACAACATTAGTAGTTGTATTGATTATGTCTACTTTGTAAAAGTTTTCTAAAGTTCTATAAAGAATAGCATCTACGCTAAAAGAATTACCACTTGTTTTATGAGTAAGAACATTGGTGTAAATAACTTTTTCATCAGCCTGATACCCTTGGCATACTGTTAAAAAATGAGTAGAAGAAAAGATGCCAGAAGAAAAAGAACATTGTGTTGGATTAGCTGAATTTTTAGTAATTAATTCATTAGAGCAAATTGAAGTTTTGCTTAAATTTGCGTATTGATAATGATCTGAAACTTGTTGACCAGAAGTTAAATAAGAACATTGGCGAATAGAAGAAGTATCTACTTTAACCTTAAAGAATAATTCAGATTCAAAAGAAAACATTTTATCTAATGGATTATAGCTAGTCCAACTAGGAACTTTGCTATCAGAATTAGGAGCATGCCTGAAAATTTCTGAATTAGATCTTGCTATGTACGAATTAAATATTGTTTCAATATTATCAGTAACAGAACTAATTGTAGTTTTTTCTGGAATGTTATACATAATGGTGATTGTTAAATTGGATAAAGATGAACTAGATTCTTTAATTGTCTTATAGCATTCGTATGTATTAACAGTATCCCAATAGCAATAATTAAGTGGAATATTTGAATTAAAAATAAAATTAACTTTAATACCACTACTTAAAGTGTGTTTAACATCTTCCCTATTCATCATTAGCTCCAAGTATGCATAGTGTTATTTATAAGTTGAGACTCTAGTATTTCAACTTTCTTTTCTAAAAACCTAGAATAACCTTGAGAAGATTCAACTTTATCTAGTAAAAACTTAATGTCATTTTCTTGTTTAGCTAAGTGATCAGTAGCTTGAACAAGGAGTTGAGACATTGTAGAATAATTAACATCTAATAATTTAATTTGATTAAGATCATTTTCTGAAAAGTAAACAGGTTTGATTAACAAACACTTGCCGGCACCAGAGCCAATTTGCATTATTCTATTGTTCTTTTTCATGTAAGAGTAATAACAATTCATAACACTAGGCAGGATATTTGAATAGAAAGTTTTAAAGAAATGATTCTTAGAAAATGGATAAACTATTTGAAAAACTTCTGGATATTCAGTTATCCCATAATTAAGATGATCGTTTGTTAGCTCTCCATGTTCAGTAACATATGAAGCAACATACTCATCATAAGTATGTTCTTGTGCTGCAACCTGTCTTAAGTAATCAATCCGATCATTGATAATGCAGTTGTGCGTAAATTGATCTAGTGGCAAAAGTTCATTTGTATTATTTAAAATACTGTTGATAATTTCATTTGCCTGCGTAAGATCTGTAATACTGTTTATAATCATAAAACCTCAATTGAGTGGAATTCTAATGTGTTATTTTTCATGAAAAACATTAGTGAAGAAGAAAGCAAATGAATAGACTGCATCTCTGGGTACAAAGATTTAGCCACTGGATATATAATACGCAATGAAGATAATGTATTAACTAATTCTAAAGAACTAGGATCTACAAATAAAACAGATACTGTATTATTCGGTGGTGTTAGGAGACTTGGAATCAACCACGTCTTCAATGGCTGAGGCAAGTCTTGGATTTTGGTCTGCCACGATTCCATTAGCGCCTTCCTTCATAATGTTAAACATCTTCTGTCTTGCATCATGGACAGAATCATGAAAGTTCTTTTTTGCCTCATCCGAAGCAAAGTTTAATTGACCTAATAAAGCTTCAATAAAAACAGCTTGTTCAGCAAATCCAGTAGCTAAAGTAGCAATTTGTTGTTCGTAAGATTCCATAACTTTATCTAATTTTTCAATCTTATTATCAAATTGAGCAGCCATTGCTAAAACAATATCATTAACTGCCTTGCTTAAGATTTCAATATCTGTATAGTTTGGAATACTACTTTGTTCATCGCTCATACTTCATACCAATCTGTTTTGTTAGTTACGTGAGAAGACAAAGCAAGATCAACTAAATAAGCTATAGAATGCAACTCTTGTCTTGTAACTTTAATGCTATCAACAGAAATTGGTGATTTCATATCAGGAAGAAATGCACCACTGTCAGTCTTCTTGGCATTAAAATGCCCAGTCTTAAAAACAAAAGCATCTTGGTCAAAGGTCTCATTATTTTGCCAATGATGGATTTTAAATATTCTACTGATTGGCTTACCTTGAACTTCAGCTCCACCATAAGAAACAAAGCCTTCATCAGTAAGAACACCAGTCTTAGCATTAGCCTTATATGCAAGCTTAGCTGTTCCGTTAATAACTGAACGAAGCCATGCTGCAAAGTCTACAGCGTCAACAAACACATGAGTGTTACCGGCAAGTTTTCCATCATTAGATATTTTACCAATATCAATTCTAAACTTCATCCCAGCAAACCATGGCCTTATCGAAAGAAAACCACTCTGAGTTTTAGAGCGGAACCATTTCTTGTAAAGATCTTTTTCATAAGATTTTTCAGTTGATGGGGGAGTATCTGGTTTAAAGTTTTCTTCAAACATACTTTCATCAAACAATTGTTCTTGCTGAGTGTTACTCATATTAGCTCCTTATTTGGTAGTCCACTGAAGTGATTTATTTACTGGCTTAGAAGTAGTAATTGGACTTCCGCTTACTACTAGTTTAGCATCATTAAACTGATCTGTCGAGGCCCAATCCCATTGCTCAATTGCAGTAGCATATAGATCTTGAATCATTTGACGACTCTTGTTCCATAGAATATTGCGAATAGTAGGTGCAGTTTTAACAATATCTTGAGTTGTTATAGTGCGCATTTCTCCAAGAGCAATGTTAAATTTAGTTTCTTTAATTAAAGATTTAATTTCAGCACCAGTAAAATATTGAGTAGCTTCAGACAATTGCTCGTAGTCAAATGTGTGATCAGTATTTATATCGTTAAGATATATTTTAATAATATCGATTCTTTCCATGAAAGATGGAAGACCAACAAACATTATTTTATCAAATCTATCTGCACGAAGCATTTCTGGACGAAGGTTTTCTAGCTGATTAGCAGCGCACATTAAGAAAACATTTTTAGGAAGTTCTTGTAATCCAGTCAAAAACTCACCATGAACACGATCTGTAGTGCCACCATCTACATGAGAAGAACTTGCACCACCAGATAGGTCTCGACCAAACTCATCAATCCAAACACACAATGGAGCCATAACACCAATCTGCTTAAACACATTACGCATGTTCTGCTCTGATTGACCAACAAAAGAATTCATAACTTGACTAACACCAGTTCGAGCTAAGTCAAGACCAAGTGCGTTTGCAGTAGCTTCACAGATAGCAGACTTACCGGTACCTGGAACGCCAACCATAAGCATTCGAGCAATAGGTGAAACACCAAACTGTTTAGCCTTTTCTGGATTGTGCCAAAGAATAGCATTGCGATTAATTATTTGTTTAATATTATCAAGGCCACCAATTTGATCAAATGTTATTGTTGGCTTTTTAATTTCCAAAATACCATTACGTTTAATGTCAGCCATTTTCATATTATAAATAACTTCTGGATCAACAGTTCCGGTTTCAACAACAGAAGTTAAACAAAGATTAATAAAAGAAGATTCAGTTAAACCTAAACCAGCTTTAGCAATCTGTTGTTTTTTGGATGAATCAAAGACCAAGGAATCTGTAGAAGTTTCAATGTGTGCCAACACTGTAGAAAGCTCGTCTAAATTTGGAAGTTCAAATTCCATATTTGCGAACAAATGTAAGTAGTCATCAGGGCATGCAAATTGAGATATGAATATAAACTGAATTGGCATTAAATCATTATCATCAGACCAAAAAGATTGACGATACGAATACTGTAATGAAGAAATTAAACCAGCATACATTGCAAGAAGTTCATCTGGTTTTGTAAAAACTGGATAAAGAAAAGTAGATTTCTTAGAAACAAATCCAGTTTTGTCTGCGATCATATATTGATAAGCTACAGTAAAATCGTATGTAACTGTTTCAATAGTTTCGTCTGGATTATCACGATTAGGTATTTCAACTAAAATAGATTTCCATTGGCCGTCAACAAATTTACTAAAACCTTTAGCATTGTCAATAGTAAAATAATCTCGATTATCAAAATCAGAAATTGTTTCAATAGAACGATACACATCCGAACTCTTAAGCCAGATAGAAGGTATGCCTAGTTTTATTTGAGAAAAAAGCATTATTTTACCCCTATGTAAAAATAGAATAGAATAAATGTGGGGGAGAATACCCGATCAAAGTACTCTCCCCCACAAACTTTAGAACTGTATATCAGCCCTTTTCGCCTGCACGGCGGTGAAATTCTACGTTATCTCCTGGTTGGATAACATAGTTTTCGTCAAGCTTATCTTTACCCTTGTAGGCAACTGCATCTGTTGGGATACCCCAAAGCTTACCAAACTGCTCACGGGCATCTTTAACTGACTTGCCTGCAACTGGGCTAGGTTGATTGTAAACACCAAACCTAACGTTTGCTACGCCAGAAGCGGACTTCTGAGCTGATGAACCACTTTCACTGATATTGCTCATGATATATTTATCCTTATGTTTAGTTTGTTTTTATTACACTGAGACTTCGGCTTGGACTACGCGCCTGTCATAAGGCTGAGCCATTCCTAATCCCAAATCAAAATAGATCTCAGATACTTCTGGATCTTTTCCTTCAACAATAATATGATTAATGCGTCCTAATATAATAGAAGCAACAGCCATATTAGTTGCAAGAAGTTGTGTGCCACCATCTATCTCAGCCCGTTCTTGACAAGATAGTTCACCTGGATTTTTATCTGGTGGATTTTCATATTCTGGATGATATGTTACTGGATGTTCTGTAATATCAACGCCATTACGACGTTGATAATGGTAGATTGATCCAAATAAAGCATCGTCATTACCACCAGTAAAAACATCGATGTTGTCTATATTTGAAGCAGCATCAAACAATATTTTACGAGCAGCAAAATTATCGACAACAGCAAGAACAATATCTCCGTCAGTTAAAAGATCAGAAGCTTTCATCTTAGGAGAATCATCACTAGCTACTCCTTCAAAATCTTCTCCAACAATCCATTTTGGAACTGGAATAAAAGTAGTCTTATTAAACTGCTGAGTAAGCTCTAAAGCTTTAACAGAAGCCTTGTTGCCCATCTTTGTAAAGTGTTGACGCTCTTTATTCTTTTCTTCATAGTTGTCACCATCAACAATTATCAATGCTGAGTTAGGATACTTCCATTCTAAAAGACGAGCAACGCCTTCAGCTAACCAAGTACCAATACCACCAGCACCAACAATTACAAATCTTTTCTCTTTAGACTCCATAGTTTTCCCAACCTTCCATTGAGTAGTCACTTGAATTTTTGTATGCTTGCCAACTCGTGCAACCATATAATGGTTCTTTTGGAAGTTCAGCTTCAACAGCAAACTTTATAACAGCGTCTCGATATTCTGGACAAGACGGAAGATAATAATGTTCACAAGATTCACACACAGAATGAGAATCATACATCTTAATGCTTTGTGCAGACAAAGCTTCATCAAAGTCTTGAATATCATCTGGCAATACAGTTACAGAACAAGTGCAAGCTGTATTTTCTCCGTTTAAAATAGCTCCACAACAAAGAGTTATATTTGACCATTTGTCTAATAAATCTTCATTGAAGATTGATTCATCTTCTAGTATGTCATCAGCTCCAAAAAAAGAAGGAGACTTATCATCTAGAACAGCATCAACCCTTGAATCACTTGGCTTTATTAACATAATGAAATCTTCATCCATTTTGCCATCTGTAGCCCAAAGATAATACGGAACAAAAGTAGAAAGATTACGTTCCATATTGTAAATATCAATTGAATCAATGATGTCAGAAATGTCATTGTTCATAGGAACAATTGGAATGTCACAAGCTGGACAACCACTTCCTTGATATATTTCAGTTTTAAACAAAGCAATTAAACAGCTTGGACAAATCATAGAAGAGTTTCCAGATATGTCAATCTCAGCAGCAATAGCTCCAGGATAAGTATTCCTGTCAAATGGAATTACTTGACTTCTTTTTTCTAACCTTCTACTGCCACCAGGTATGAACGCCGGTGGAGGTGTAGCTGGAGTAACCGTTTGATTGAGGGGAATTATACCCGATGAGACCCCCGCCAGTGGCTGCGGGGGGAGTGCTTTTTTTACTTTATCGCTCCAAGCTACAACTTCAGGATCTGGTTCCTTTTGAAGGATAAAATCCTCAAATACATCCTTTGCAGTAAGCGTGTAAGATGTTCCGCCCATTTGCAACTCTAAGTGATACTGAGTAGCACCGTTGGCAACAGACTTCTGCCAACCATAAGTAATATGCAAACCATCAAAATCAGCTTGATCATCATGATCTGTTCCAGAAGCATAGGCTGGCATTTCAGGATGACTATGAACTGAGCCAACAATCATAACATGATCTTCTTTAAGATCTACAATAGAATCTGGATCATACTTGCAGTGAGTAGAAGTGTTCGTTTGCTCTGGAACTAATATACCCCAACCTTCAGGACCTTCTTTTGTGGTGTCATAGGTAAGAAGTACAATTGACTCAGAACCATGCTTGGCATGAATAAGTCTAAAAAATTCATCAAGTTTTTCAACTATGACATGAGGAATAGCAGGCATTGTGTAATGCGCTTCTTCTTTAAAAACAGCAAGTTCTGGACCAAAGTCTTCTTCCACTTCAGAAACGGCTCGACCAACAAAGTTATTTACAACTTTAAACATTTTAGATTTGTAAGTAACACTTTGTGTTGTTCCAGCAGCAACTCCAGCTTTATATCCTGTATTAGTGGAAGTTGTTATAGTTCCTTTGTGGCCAATCAAATAATAAATTTGAAAACCTAAAGATTCTATTTGCTCGCAAATGTCAATGTTATTTGCAAGAAAACAAGGAGCTCCATTAGGAAGCCAGAAATAATTTAAATCATTTAGTGTAATCTGTGTATCGTTAGACATAAGTACTCCTATAAGTAGATTCTTTTATTTTATATATAATTAAAACGGTTCAGAAATATTATCTAAATTGGTGCAACCAAAAGTAGAAAAAGCAATTCCTTCAAGTACAGATTGATCATAACGTTCTTCAGTAAGCATATGTTCACTGAATGGAGTATCTATTATTATCAATGCTTGATTTTTATTTTCATCACTTAGATTTTTAATGTCTTCATTAATGCAGTCATAACATAAGTGAGTTAAACAAGTATTAATTACTTCGTTTGTATCTGGATTCTTTACTTGTATGTAAAACTGTTTTGGAAGTTCTGTAATTGGATTACTCCAACTAAGTGCGTAATGTCCTGTTGGACATAGATTATATTTGGTTGAACAACTTGGACAAAATGTTACATTTCCTACTTTAACATGTTGATGTTCATTGTTATCTGAAAGTTTTGCATCAGCTATCATAACGCTTTTAGGTGAAGGAAAATGATGAGACCATTTGTCACCTATGAATACAGTGGTAGAGCAACCATAACAATGAGCAGCTTCAGATCCATCTGGCATAAGATTAGTTTCTGGATCACAATTTGAAGCAGCGTATGAAGAAATGCAGCCCTTACATAATTCAAGTCCATCAGAACTTACATACATATTTGGCATTGGTAAATCTGGATCCATATGTGATGGACACCAATATTCACTTTCGCAATTGTTGCATTGTTTAATCTTAGCATGTTCTATATTGACATGTACTCCATCGTTTTCCATCCATTTAACTTTTGGATTATTAAGAGGAATATATTCATCAGTATTTTCACAATACGCTACGTTTTCTTCAAAGCAACTTTGGCAATATGTGGCTCCGTTAAAATCTGAATAAGTATCACCTTCATCCATATGACAAGTGATACCTGAAACAGGGCATGATACAGTAATAACGTTATCTTCTTCTTCTTCCTGTTCGTCGTCTACATCAAATCCACCAAAATTTTGTTTTTGTGTGTTTAAATTAATTCGATGTTCTTTTGCAAGATCCATTGGATTATAAGAAACATCTAACAAGGTAGAATTATTGTGAGTTCTAGCAATCCAATTAACAACTTTATTAGGATCTAATTTTAAATCAGAACGAGAAAGACTATTAATAGGTTTTGGTCTATATTCATCGGTGTAATAAGCTTGGTAATCTCCAAGCATAGCCATTTGAATAGTTAGCGGAATTCCATTTTCGTAATGTTTATCTTGACGATCTTGATCTTGTACTAAAATGGGAATCCAGTTATCTTCATTAAGAACCCATTCGTATCCTTCTTCAGAAGTTTTATTCTGCCAAAGATATGGATCCCAAGTGTATGATGGCATATCGTTTTGTTGATAAAATCTTGGCCCATCGGTTTCGCTCATGTTAGCATCATTGTATGTTTCAACACCGGAGCAACGCTCTGCAAATTTAACTATCTTCTCATTAAAAGGAAGATTATCCCAACTATCTCTATGGTATAAACATTGCCAACCTACCCCATTACCACGATAACCTTTGCAGTTTGTATTAGGAAGGTTAAGATGATAAAGCTGTTGATCAGGTGAAGTAATTGGATATGGGCTGTAAAACATTCTAGCACCATAAAGATTGCCATCAATTAAATCGCCAATCCAAATACGATATGGTTGAGCAACAGTGTATGTCTTAGCGTCACGATCACCTTCACTTGCACCCCAGTTTATATGATTTATCTGAGGCTGATGCTGAAAAGTAATCTGAGTATGATTGCCAGCACTACGAATAGCCAATACGCCAGTACCGGATAATGGCATTAGCCCAGTATCAAACATGGCATAGGAAGAAAAGTTTCTATAAAAAGAAACAATATCTTTATCTGTTACGTGATCTAAGTTAAAAGACTTAACAGTAGATCGTACAACGGTAGCGCCAGTATCAGTTGATGTTATTGAGTAGTTTATATTGGAAGACATACATCCTCTTTTAAAATAGAATAAAATAAAATTTAATTAAATATATCGTTTATGTCTTTTTCTATCTCCTGAGAAAAATCACCAAAGGCAAACGCAAACCATTGAGGATCTTTCTGAGCAGTTTCAATTATCTTAAGCTTAGACTCTAGTTGATCTACTGCTTCAATTAAATCTGCAACTCTATCAACAGCTTTTGCAAATTTCTTTAACTCAGATCTATCATGACTAGTTTGTAAAACAAATCTAATAAGAGGCATATCTCCGACTAATACATTGGATGCAATCTTATCAATCCGTTCATTCAAAGTTTGTAATTGAGTTTGTAAATCTGATTGAACTCCCAAACTTGCTTTAGCAGAGAATGGGAATTTATCATAAGATACAGACTCCGGAATCATTTCCGGATGTTCAGACATAGTTAACCTTTCAAAGTTCTCCTAAATTTAACCAAGTTTTTGAGTTCCATAAGAGACCATAAAACTGTAACAGAACCAACAGCTACTTTAGTTAAAAGTCTAGCTACTTGACTTTCTGCAATATTAGTGGGGTCAAATCCTTGAACATCAAAATACATATTATCTAAAGAAGAATTTATTTTTTTCTCTAAATTTTTTCTTTTACTTATTACTGTTTCATTCATTTTTAAATTTCTCCGTTTTCAAGATGATACTTGACAATAGTGGTTAATGGAGTTTTTTTGTTTTTCTTTATTATGAAAATGAAACAGATAAATTATTTTGTTTAAATTTCCTATAACGTTTACCGTCTAAACCAAAATAATTAAATACAATTTCACCAAATAGAAATAGAAATAGAAATTTAGTTGAGAATATTTTATAAATAAAATTAAATAAGATTAAAGCAACTATAAAAAAACTTGCTAACATTGGTCCAGCTAAAGCAACCATTGATTTATACTGGTCTTCTAAATTAAAAACCTGAGTAACGCCAATTGACATTATTATTAAAGGTATAAATATAGGAAACTTAACATCAGCACCGAAGTTTTTAGCCATTAAATAATGTCCAAGTTCATGCATTAAAAGAATCAATGAAGCAAGCAGAACAATTGGATTATGTATAATAGTATAATTAATAGCAGACATAGCCGCAAAAGACATAATGCTTATAGCTAGTCTTTTAGCCTTCTTTGTTTTCATAAGTGCTCATTTCCTCTTTAACATGAAGGGCAACAGATTGTTTAAGGTCATCACTTAGTGCAGCAACAAATAGATTGTTCTTCCTTCGATTACCAACGAGATCATCTATTCTTGCAGAACCATCTAAGACAAAAGGATTTACTTCTAAAGACAACTCTTTTGCTAAAGCTTTATACATTCCAATATCTTGAACATTTGTAAAATAAAGCATTTCGAAAACTGGTTCAAAATATGTTTTAACAAACCTAGTATCAATAGGAGTATTAAACATCTTGCTCATTTTTTCAAAAGAAGCTACTGTAGTTTCTGTAAGAAAAGTATTGTTTAAAAATAAACAAACAACATGTCTCTTAACAATATCAACTTCTAATTCGTAAAACTTTTGATATAAAGGATATTTTCCATTAGTTAAATCTGTTAAACAAGAATAAGTAGCAAAAGAAGTTTTATCAATCTTATAATCAAAGAACCATTTAGAAGCAGATTCATAGAATGTTGAAGATAACTCAATGCGAATATTGCCAACAGACTTAGCTATTTGAGAACCAAACTTTTCAATAAGTTCATCTATTTTAGAAGGATCAATATCTTTACCACTAAAAAAGTTATCAAAGACTTCGTCTAAAGAATCTAAATTTTCTTTCCGACTACTTGTATTCTTCGAGATATTTTCTGTTGAATCAGAGAGAGTCTTATTGTCATCAAAAATATCATCGTCATTATTGTTATCGATAATTGGATCAAACACAAAACACCTCCAAAAGTATAATAGTGTTTTTTTATATTTAAATAAATTTAAAACAAAGAAACTAATTTAGAACAAGTCTTTAAATTAAGATCAGATATATCATTGTTTAATATTTTCTTAAAGATGTAGTTACGTTCTTCTTCTGTAGTGTTTCCCCAAACACCATGATACTGATAAGTTAAAGCGCTTTTTAAGCAATCAGCATTTACAGAACATTTCTTACATATCAATTTAGCTACTGCTATATCGTCTGATTTTGGAGAACCAAAAAAAGTAGATGTATTTATACCTTTGCAGGCAGCTTTTTGACGCCATGCATTATCTTCAGAATTAAAGATGTCAAAATCTTCAATCGATCTTACTCCCATTGGTTTCTTTGCCATTATTAAGTACTCCAGAATTCAATTTATCTACAGCTGATACTAAACCATCAGCTAGGTTAGATAAAGAGTATACTGCATCCTGTAGAACTTTTCTTGCTTTATCAAATTCTTTTCTTTGTATGCAATCAATGAAAACTGAAATAGAATCTGAAACAGCAAATCCTGATAATGTAATACGTGAGAATATAGCTTGCAATTGAGAGCTAGTCTCAATCAAATCGTTATGAATTTTAATCTCTTCAAGAAATATTTTATCTGCATTTAGAATGTAATCTTCTGAAGACATTAGAACTCCATTTAGTAGGGCGGGTGGGGCTTGAACCCACGTGGACCAACTAACCTTTCAACACCTTATAAGAGTGAGGGTATACCGCCCCGTGTCTTACTTGGTACGTATTCGATTAGCTTTTGATTCTGCTTTTTCTTTGGCCTTACGAGCCTGCTCATCTTGTTTGCGATAAGCTTTTATTTGAGCAAGGGTAAATGATTCTTGGCCGTAATCTTTAAATACAGCTGGTTTACTCATTTTATTTCCTTGTCTTAATAGGTGATAGCAGTGATAGAGAATACAGGATTGTATTACACATTATATTCTATCATTACCAACATTTAAATGCGCTACTATCATGATTAAAAGATAACAGTGATGCCGAGAGAATATGGGTCCCACGTGCTTATTACATCATTAGGTTCGCCCACAATTAAGTGAGACACGCTGCTATCTTAGAGCCCCCTCTCGGGATTGAACCGAGGACCACCTCATTACAAGTGAGGTGCTCTACCACTGAGCTAAAGGGGCGACGGTATTAGTGTATACTAAAACCACCGCAATTATCTAAAAATTCTTGAAACTGTATTACATTGCCAACATCAAAAGGATATTCGGTTGCCCATGCTTTACGCTTACCAACTCCTTGGCAAGCATTGCATGTTCCCTTAACATATTCGTCATTGCGAATTCCAGTAGCATCACAATGCTCACAGTCTTGGAGCGGCAAAGAATTTAAATAAGCTTCTCTTTTAATCTTATATTCATGAACTTTACCGGACTCAAGATCTTTCTTGATTAGCGTAGCTAGCTTTTTAGAATCAGTTGCATTAAGGCCATCACCAGAATTTGAATGACCGTATTCTACTTTTCCAGCAAGTTCTGGATAATTATCTAAACAAAAATCCCAAAGTGGTCGCCACCACCAAACGTTATTTCTAAAATATTCACCTTTTTCAGTTTTAGGTTTGGTGCCATATACATCCATACCCATAATAGTCTCCTTAATAATTGTGCGCTCTCTGGGGTTCGAACCCAGGACCAACGGATTAAAAGTCCGGTGCTCTACCGACTGAGCTAAAAGCGCAATCTATCGAACATCATTCCCAATCACTATCAAGTTCATCTTGAATGTAATCCCAATTTTTTTTTATATAACTTTTTATATAAACAATCATTGATGTTACAATAATAATTGGGATTCTAAAATCTGGATCAAAAGGTCCAGGAAAAAATAAAGTTTTCATATAGTTATCCAACTAAGAATTTTTTCAATATCACTGAAATCAAATGGATATTCGCAATATAATATAAGGTGTTCTATCCCAGCGTTTTGATATTCGTGAAATATTTTAGGTGTTAGTTCTTTTGGGTGAATGCAAACTGTGCGTTCAATTTCTTTTGGGTTACGCCCAACCTTTGCGCACCAGTCATCAAGAATCTTGTTCTTATTAAAACAATTTTTTGGCGTATCAAAAAAGTTGCACTGATCCGCATGTTCGGCAACGAGACGCAAAGTAATTTTTTCTCCATTGCCACCAATCATGATTGGGATGTTTCCATTCACAGGCTGCGGGTTCAGTTTCTTCATACGGTTTTTAATGACTGGAAGCCCTGCTTCAAGCAACTTCAAGCGATCTACTGCAGTGCCGAACTCGTATCCGTACTCGGTGTAATCGCGTTCGAACCAACCCGAACCGAGGCCAAGCACAAAGCGACCTTCGCTGATGTGGTCAATGGTTCGTGCCATGTCGGCAAGCAACTGTGGGTTGCGGTAGGTAAAACAAGTAACCAACGCACCAATTTGCGCGTGACACGTATCGGCTGCCATTGCAGCAAGTAGGGAATAGCATTCAAAGTGTGTTGCTTGTGAATCGCCAACCACTGGATAGAAGTGATCCCATGTCCAAATGCTGTCAACACCCATTGCATCGGCGGTACGCCATGCAGTGCGCATTTCTTTCACGGTTGTTGCTTGTGGCCAAAGTTGAATGCCGATTTTCATAAATCAATCATACTGGTTCATTGTTTTTAATAAGCTCTTCACTAATCATTAAATGAAGTCTAATGTCCAACAATAAATCAGTCATCTCTGCAGACGAAACTAATTGTTTTCCAGAAATATTTTTAATAGCAGTATCAATCATATCTGTAATTTGTTTTGTCATAGCTGGCAAGGTAGGGCTCGAACCTACGACCCAGGGATTAACAGTCCCTTGCTCTGCCAACTGAGCTACTTGCCAATATAATAGGGCACACCACAGTGTCGTTTAAGCCGAGCTATACGCTAACGGATCCCCTATTAATATTTATTTGTTTTGTTTAATGTCAACAACTAATAAAAGGAATAAACTAACAGCTATCAAAGCTACAGGTATTCCAATTACTAGTCTAACTATATCAAACCAATTCATTAAGTTTACCTCTTATTTAACCTCAAATACGGACTTTGCTTTAATGTCTAGTGCAGCAAAGATACGTACTAGTGTATCAAGGTTTGGAGAGAAATGTCCATTCTCAATACGATTAATTGTTTTGCGATCTATTCCAATAATTTTACCAAGAGTTTCTTGACTGAGCTCAAGTTCAATACGACGCTCATAAATTGTTTCAGCTAAAGTATTTTTAACTTTCTTGACCTTAGAATCAAAACGATATTGGTTCTTAGATATTTTTTTAACTTTTGTAGATGTCATATCTTTTCCTTTTGTTTTGCACGTGTACGTTGTAATCTTCTAGCTACATTAATGCCAGCATAGCGCGGAAGACTATATCCAGCAAGATAACGTTCTTCTTCATTTTCGCCACCCCAAATACCAAACTCAGTATTTTCTCTGGCGTGATTTCTGCACAAATCTAAAACAGGACAAATAGCGCAAAGAGTTTTAGCTTTTTGCTCACGACGATCTCTGGATTGTGGGCGTTCAGCATCTTTGGGATAAAACAAATATGAATATCCTTTACAAGCTGCTTGCTCGGACCAAGAACCAATAGATAGTCTCATTTACATTCCTATTCTGATAGCGAAAGCATTGCTGCTTTAAATTCTATACAAGAAACAACAATTGAAGCAATTGCTGCAATGACCGCTGCTATAACAACAGCTATATCCATGACTACTCCATTCAATATCCGGTTGGTGTTATTTTGAATTTTACCAACGAGACTTTACAAATTTTTCAGTTTCTTCAGAAACTTTATCTTTGGGAGATGGATCGTGTAATGTTCCTCTTATGGCTTCAGCTATGTCACTACGAACTGAAGTTAAAACGGCGAAATAAGTTTGACCAAATTTCCAAGTATCTTTAAACTGGTGATGATACTTGTCAACTCTTTCTAGAAAATTTTCATATGAAATATTATCTTTCACAAATATCCTTTGTTTAGTCGTGCCCAAGACGGGAATCGAACCCGTACGGCTATTTCTAACCGAGGGGGTTTAAGCCCCTTGCGTCTACCTATTCCGCCACCTGGGCCTAAGATTAACTTAGATCAGCTGGCTCTAGTGTGACATCTTCTAACGAACCAGAAATGTTCATTAGTTTAACTAGCTTATCAGACCATCTTGCAAGCTTGTCAATGTCATTAATATCAAACTGTAGACCTGCAAGCTTTGCGTTATCTACAGCATAAGCGTCTACTAAGTTTTTTAATAGATCTCTTGTCTTAGAAAGATTAAGGGCATCATTGCTATTACTGTTAAGCATTACTGAATATGACATAATATGTCTCCGTAATAATGTAGATATCTTGTTACTTTGTATTAATTAGATGCTACGTTTACACGAGCATTAGTTTCATAACGCACGGTAAATTCATTTTTATTCACATCGACTACAGAAAGATACCACATGTTGTCGTGAAATGAAATTTCATTTACTTGAAGTTTTTCTGCATTTTGGTTATTACCAAGATACAAAAACTCACCAGCAAATATATTACTTACTGCCATTGACATGCCATAATAATTTTGTGGCATTGATGGTTGATCGATAACTTTAGGAGCTTGAATAGTGCTCATTTATTTTCCTTATGTTTGTATTTGATTAAATAGAAAAGATACTAATCAGTACTAGTATAATTACTGTACCAATAAGAGGTAGTGCAAAAATCATTATGGACCTATCACATATCCGCACCATAGCAGATCATCACGATACTGTTGAGTAGGACCGTTTGATCTGGCAAATGCTGTAAAGTTTTTAAAGTTACTTTGAGTTGCCGCAACAAAACAATCACATGATTGAGTATATGGATCTTCACCCATTTCTTCAACACAGAATGCTTGTCTTATCCCTTCAATTCTTTTTTGTGACCAAGGTTCACTAAAAGAACAAGAGGCTAACAACAGGCATATAGTAGGTATTAAAATATATTTTTTCATTTACTTTCTTTCATTAAATCCCAAAATTCAGGTTCAAGATCTAGTTCAATGTATTCGTTCATCTCTTCCCAAAGGTATTCGCCAAAATGATTACTTCCACCACGAAGTGTTAAGTATATTGACAGAAAAATACCATGATAAGATAAACGATTAATTTTATATAAACGAATATAATGTTTAAAGTTAATGTTTTTCATAAAGTCCTAAAAGCATGTGTCACAAGTACAGTGGTTATGATGCCCGGATTGGCACCTAGGAGACGCTGTGTGAGGCGGAAACAAGCCAGTAGGCTTATCATACTCTAGGTCACAATAAGTGCATTCACCTTTGGGCATTTGTTTAATGTAAGGTTGTTGTTCAAATTCCGTTTTCATAATTAGCCTCCGTAACTTTCACAACCCCAGCCATCGCCATCAGCATCAAGACCATCTGGATCATCATATGGGACTGGAACTTCTTGACCAATGTCTGAACAGTCTTGATCATAACCATCACTATAACCTGGATAAGGTTCTTCTTGATAATAGTTATCGTAGCTAGAAGTAGCACAACTAGAAAGTGTTGTTATTAATATAAATAATATAAGTATTTTTTTCATAGTGGGCCGAGTGGGGATTGAACCCACGACCAAGGGATTATGAGTCCCCTGCTCTGACCACTGAGCTACCGGCCCTAGTTGTTATAGTTTGGCAATGAGTCAATAGCAAAGTCTAATGCTGCTTCGTATCCTTCCCAATAATAAGTATTCTCAGCATCACTAGAATCTTCTGCTGCAACTCTAAGTTCTTGAGCTTTGCCTGCTTTTCTAGATAATAAAATTGCATAATCATGTATGTTATCAAAAGATTTTTGAGCACTGGTATTAGGAATCATTCTGTCACGAACTACTTCATATAATCCAGTTCTAATATCTTCATAAACATCTGGAGCAATGTCAGCATCACCTAAGCTTATTGCAAGAGCAGTAGCTGTTTCTCTCCAGTCATCAGCAATCTTTTTCCAGCGTTGAATTTCAGATTCTAAATCTTTTATTTCATTAAATGATTCTTTATTTGTTACAAGAATTTTAGTTTTGTCCATGATATTATCCAATACTTGCGCGGCTTCTGATCCGCATTTTCCTGTTCCTTCGTATGAACATTGAGACTTCCAAGGGGTTATATTATAAACATCACACCATGAAACTCCACATGGTAATACTTCTTCATACATGATAGGACCTATCTATTTTAAAGATACTACCAATTGGTAACTTCACTCAACGTGATAGTATGATACTATACATAACATGATAATAACACTATTAATCCTCATTGCAATAGCAGCCACATTTCATAGATTTGTTATGAAAGCAGTACATAATTACGAATATGACAATACACCAAAAAGATACGAAGATCGTGTTGGAAAAATGTATTGGGACGTAATCAAAGAACAACACAGATTTAATTAATCTTTGTCCTGGTGTTTAGTTCTAAATTGATAAGTAGGGCTACTAGCCAAACGATTAGCAACTATGTACGGAACTCGTGAACCTAGTTCTGTAGAAGAATAATAATCAACGTTTTTAATTTTTTTCTTTACAACATATTTAGCTTTAAGTAAATTATCTAAAGCTTGTCTAGCATCTGCAGCTTGTTTACTTCTTTTTTGTAATTTATGTGGAAAGAATTGCGCAATCTCTAGATCAGTTGCCCATTCTTTTCCAATCCGCTTACGCATACCCAAGTAGTTCAATATAAGTAAAGTTGAACTATTGGCTTTAATTTGTTTAGTGTCCACAAATATCCTTACAAATAGATTAATGTTTAAACCAATTATATTCATTAATATAAACAGGTCTCATCCAAGGATTATATCTTTTGTATAACTCATGCATTAGTTGTTTATATTTAACTATCGCTTCTACATATCCAACCTCATTTTGCTCTTTATAAAACAAATCTAATATTTTATTGCGAGCTTCAAGAGGAGGTGGGATTATCTGACGAAGCTGGGCTTTGTCTGGCTTGTAAGATTTCTTCACTTTCTTCCCCATCTTCAGGCAATACGTGAACAATAGATTCTAAAGCGCTAAGATAGCCATCCCAAAAATGATAAGCATTATGGTTGGATTCAATAGCTTCTTCTTGTCTTACTTTAGCAAGTTCAATATTGCGCTTAACTAGCGACTTGAGATATTTCATTCGAAGTTTCCTTAGCCTTAAAGTAGCCTTCAAGAGATGAGTAGACTGCTTGCCAGTCAGGATCATAAGAAACAATAAATGTTTCAATTTCTTTCATCATTTTATCTTTAAGACCTTTTTGGGAAAGCTCATAAAACATTTCAAAGAACGCAGGATCTTCAACACTAAAGAGTGGATCTTTACCAGTAAGTGGGTTCTTAATACGGATATGTTTAGCCTTATATCCTGGAACCAAAGTATTATAATGTGAAGTCATTGCTGATTGAATAGCAATTTCTTCAGCACTACGTGTGTCTTTAATTTGTTTTACTGGTGGCATAGTAGAATCTCCTACTTAATTGGTTACTTTATTTTGGTTAAAACTTTTTTTATCTTTTTACTTTTAATGATCTTAGGTGTAATCTTTGTTTTCTTTACTATTGGTTGAACATTCTCGCGAACAATTATAGCAGCTGGAGCTAGCAATGAAACAGAAAAAGCAACGTTGGTTTCATCGACTACTATGGGACTTGTATACTGCTGCGTACTATCTGATAATACTTGCGGCGCTGGTTCTTGTACTTGGAGTACTGGCAACGGAGCTGAAGGCTGCTCTACAGCAACACTTGGACTGGTTTGCACTGGAATAACAGCAGGTTCCTCATATGTTCCATCACATGCAATAGCACAATCTCCATTTGTAGTTACTGGATTGCTAGGAACATTAAAGAAAGTTTTAATAGTGTCCAATCCAGTAGAGACGTTAAATGGTTGATCAGTCCATACGGCGATAAGAATAGAAGGCCGATAACCGTTGCCGCCGGAACCAATGCTAAAGCCGATACCTGGATTTGACAGCATATTTTGCGCATTCCCCAGTATAGCACCCATAGCAGCATGACCGCCATTACCATAAGATATAAGCTGTTCAAAAGCTTCCGTTCCAATATCAGTATCACTTATTTCAATAAGAATAGGTTCTTGATTATCAGCTAATGCTTTTTCAGCAGAATAAAAACAAGCAAGAAAAAGAGATGCAAGTACTAATACTTTTAAAAGTAGTTTAAATTTCTTAGTCATTTTAATTTTCCTAACATAAATTGATCGATTGGTATAGGCCATAGATCTTTAGACTGAACATCAGCACCAAAGAATTGTTTAACTGCTTCATCATATCCGCAAAATGAACATATTTCTGTTTCATTATCTGCTCTAGATAAAGAGCCAGGATATGCACCAGGAGCATCATTAGTTGGTATTAGATTTAAAGTACAACGTGGGCATAGCATTATTGCATCATCTCCCATGACTCAACATCGTCTGAAGCTAAATAGGTTATTGAGCTTTGACCAATTGATTCAGACTTCCATGCGTACTGACAACAGGGTTTTTCGTTTGGGCCATTTTGACTATGACCACCTTTGCCTACCAGCATGCTTAGTAATGGGAATGTATCTAAGAACTTAACTACGCAATCATGACACAATCTTACTATTTGTGGATCTTCTCCAATAAAATCTGTAAATCCAGCGTAGTATCCAAAGTTGTTCATATCAAATACCCATCCATTGTCTGGAAGATTTTCTTGAGTATGATGAGGAGCCATGGACCCACATCCATGACATAGATGAAACCCATGACGAGGATAGTTTGGTGGATATTCATTCATAAAAAGTTACCACCTTTTGTTTTGTTTAATTTTATTTTCAAGCCAAGCTGGTCTTTTATTCTCAGGTCTTTCCATCCATTTAGAAATAATTTGACTAGCCATACCTTTGGTCATTGTATTGGTAATCGGTACACCAATTCTTTTAAGAAGTTTTTGTTGCTTGTCTGTTGGAGCATCTGCTCTCCAAACAGCTGTTGCATCTATTAACGGAAGAGATGTAGATCTATTTTCCATAATCCATTTATCAGCACCAGCAAATACAGATCTAATAGTTTGACCGCGACCAATAACATGAACATGTATATTAGCACCTGAACGAATATGACATTCAGCTGTCCATCTTCCAAGAGTGTCACAATAAATATGAAAAGATTCAAAACTATTAGTATTCAAATAGAATCTATCTTCTCCAACTTCAGACCAGATGAATGTAGAATATTCAAGCACAGCTGGGTTTGGAGGTGGAGGCATAAACAAATCAATTCTTTTGTATGCATTTGTGATGTCTTCCATACTAAGAACACTAGAAGCTTCACCGGGAGCGGTTTCTTTAAGCTTTTCAAATTCATCAGCAATGTCAGTCAATGATTGACCTTGTAAATCAAATTCGGCTGGCATACCTAAAAGAGTTGGTAAACCAATAGGTTTTTTACCTCTAGTAGTATCTGCAATATCAATAATCATGCAGTGTTCTTTACCATCAAATAAACGTGTGCCACGTCCTACAATTTGAGTGTAAAGAAGTGATGATCTAGTAGGTTTAGCTAAAATAATAGCTTCAATACTTGGCTCATCAAAGCCTTCAGTTAATACGCCTACATTAACGAGTACGGTTACCACGCCAGATTTGAAGTCCGACAGTATTTGTCGGCGTTCCTCCTCTGGAGTTGTGCCTATAATTACTCGTACCGAGGACCCGTTTTTTCTAAAGGCTTCTGCGAGGTTTTCTGCGTGTTCAACCCCAGCGGCGAAAACAACGGTTTTCTTAGCATTCGCCAAATCGTTATAGGCAGTAACAATACTGTTGTTACGGCTAGGATTATCAATAGCTTCAATGAGTTGATCTTGTTTATATTCGCCATTTTGTATCTCCACGTCTGAAATATCGGTTGATGTTTTAACTCTGTATCCAACTAAGGGGCTAAGCCAGCCTTCCTTAATTAAATCTTGTATAGACTTATAGTATACTATCTCCTGAAAGACATCAATAAGTCTAACAGAATCTGATCGTTGAGGAGTTGCTGTAACTCCAAGTAAAAGATCAGGTTTAAAATAATCTAATATCCTACGGTATGATGGAGCTGCAGCATGATGCGCTTCATCAACTACAATAGTTTTAAAATAATCTTTAGGATACTGCTCAATACGAGAAGAAGACTCACGTCCTAAAGTTGGAACAGATGCAATAACAACATCTGAATAACCAGCTTTATTTTCTGCTTGTTCAATACCTACAGACAAGTCTTTGTTTATTGTTTCTATTTTATCTTTAGCTTGAATTAAAAGTTCAGACCTATGTGCAAGAACTAGCATTGGCAATGAGTCTTTGCGCATAATTGGAAGCTGCGCAAATAATACTGTTTTACCTGCCCCAGTTGGTAATACAACTAGCTGTTTGCTAATACCATTTGATTCAGCTTGAAGCATCGAATCAAGGGCTTCTTGTTGATAAGGTCTTAGTTTCACAATAATCTTTCGTTAAAAATCAAATGTATCGGAATACCAAACTTCTTCTTTAGTAGAAGAAAATAGTTTATCATAAGGGTCTTCGTTAGAAACAATAACATTTTTAAGTTTAGTTTCTTTGTCTAACATATACACTTCTTTTGTAGTATTTGTTTT